>JAEEGK010006761.1_pt1 | contig 27512 bp, 18 predicted proteins | sample 8958771 | NCBI WGS metagenome assembly JAEEGK01 (sample SAMN16246547, study PRJNA631951) | gut metagenome | biome: gut microbiome; feature: rumen; material: SC-attached | host: Bos | place: Iran: Karaj | collected 2018-10 | reverse complement strand
TTCATCATTTTTATCTTTTTTTTTATTTAAATTATTTTCATTATTTTTTTTTTCTTCTTCTTTTCTCTTTTTCTCTTCTTCTTTTCTTTTTTTTTCTTCTTCTTTTCTTTTTTTTGTTTCTTCTGAATCTGTATTTATTTCATTTTCATCATTTTCTTCTTTTTCTTCTTCTTTTTCTTTTTCTTCTTTTTCATCTTTTTCATCTTCTTCTTTAATATCATCTAATTTTTTTTTATTATTTTTTTTATCTTCTTCTTCTTTTTCTTTTCTTTCTCTTTCTTCTTCTTCTCTTTTTCTTCTTTCTTCCCTTTCTTTTTCTTTTTGTTTTTCTCTTTGCATAAAATCATATTTTTCATCATGATCTAATCTTAATAAAAACTTAACTAAATTATATTCAGTAACATCTTGACTATCTCTAGTATATTGTATTTTATTATTAGCATAAAAATAAGTAATTTCATCTCTAGTTTCAAGACTTAACCCATAACTAATATAAGGAGAATTAACAATATCTCCCCAAAATCCTCTTACCATACAAGAATCAGTTGTTTTTTTAGATCTTCCTTCAATATAATTTGCTAAAGTTCTATTTGGAAATTTATATTGATTTAATCTCATTACAAATGCAATTCCATTTTCTCTCCAATACATATAATATTGTAATCTTACTATAGGAGCAAATTTTTGCATATTCATATTATAATCCCAATCATACATATTTTTTCTATAATCATATCTATCTTTTAATGCATATCTTACTCTATCATTTCTATATTTTTCTATATCATATGGAACTTTACTATCGTAACTCATAAATATTTCACACATTTCATCTATTTCTTTATGTAATAAACCTGAGAAATTAAATAATTTTTGATATACTAAATTAACTCTTTTATCATTACATATAAAATTTATTAATTGTTTATATGTTGCATTTATATAATCTATTGTTCTTGATGGTAATAATGTATTACCATATATTTCCATAAACATTTCTACTCTTTCTATTACACTTTTTGTTCTATCTGTTAATAAATGAATAAATAGAAGAAATCTACATAAATTTTCTCTATGATTTTCATGAATATAAAAATTAATTAAAGGATATGTGACTTTATCTTCTCTTTGTGAAACAAATAATTTATATATTGTATATAGAAAATGATGAATATCATTACTATTTGAAATTAGGACATTTACTTCTTTTGTTTTTGGATTTTTTATTATTTCTGATTCAGTTTCAAATAAATTCATAAAAGGAGTAACTCCCCAAAAATTAACAAAACCTAATGAATTGAGTAAGTCCATTTTAATTGTTTTTTTAATTATTTTTCGTTTAAATTTTTATTCCAGAATTTTTTTTATTAATTAAATAAAATTTATTTTATTATATTTTTTATATATTAAATAATTAAAAATAATATAATAATAAATTTAAATCTTAATTAATGTATTTTTCAATTCAATTAATGCATTTAAACTCTTAATATTATATTTTGAATATTTTTTCATATCCATTAATTTATTACATTTTTGTTCAAATCTTTTTATATAAAAATCTTTTTGATCTTCAGAAAATTTAATAGAACCATTTTTTTGTAAAATTGAAATAGCTTCATTAATAATTTTTTGATCTTGAGTATGTGAAACTAAAATTTCTTTTAATCTTCCTTTATTACTATATTGTCCTAATAAACTATGTAAAACCATAATAGTTAATTTTCCTTCAGTAATATCTTCTCCAATTTTTTGTTTATTATGAGAAATTGTAGAAGGAACTAAATTCATTAAATCATCCCAAATTTGAAAACCAATACTTAAATCATCACATAAATCTAATATTTCATTAAATAAATTTCCAGTTTTAATTTTTAAAATATCTTCAATATAAATTTTAGCCATTTTTACAATTAATCTTGGGCAAACTCCAGTTTTACATAAAACAGTATCAATATATGAATCAATTTGAGGTAATTTATCACATTTTGTTGCCATATCCCAACCTTGACCTAAATGAATTGATGTTAATTCATTTAAAAAATTTTCTACAATTTTTCCTTTTAATTTATAATTTCTTTTTATATTTGATAAAAATTTATTCATTGGAAATATCATTAAAGAAAAACCTGCATTAATACTTATATCTTCACCATATAATAAATGAACACATTTTTTACCTCTTCTATATGAACTTTTATCTTCAATGTCATCAATAATTAAACTTGCATTATGTACACAATCACTTAAATAAAGTAATTGATATAATTTTTCATGTTTTTTTATATTTTCTATATCTTTTATAAATATATTTGAAGTAATTAATCCTAATGTAGGACGCCACATTTTTCCTCTTCTTTCAAGCATTGACCAACATGGGTCAAGTATTCCTTTATTAAAAGATTCTATTGGAACTTCATTTGGAACTTTTATTTGTTTTGAAAATTTTGGATATTGAAGAAAATTAATTAATTCATCTCTTGTATTAATTTTTTTAGGAAAAATTGATTCAAGTAAAGGAAGTGATTTATTAATTAAATCATTATAAAATGGAAGAGAATGTTTTAATTGCATTTTTTTATATAATTATTATAAATAATTTAATTTAATAAAATAAAAATATATTTAAATATTTTATTTTTTTCAAATATAAATATTTTTTCAAATGATATTTTTTTATTCTTTTTCATAGATGGAAAATAAAAAACAATGGAAACATTATATTGATTCCTTAGAACAAGCAAATAATATGGAGGTAGAATCAAAATGGAATAAACATAGAGAATTAATTATGAGGGATGATAGAAAAAAAAAGCAAATATTATTAAAGGAAATTAAAAAAAATAATTGTAATGTATATTTTTATTCATAATTGTTAAATATTTCTATTAGGATCCTCTTGATTTAGTTGAACAACCTTATAGAAAAGAGCAATTTGATAAAGATTTATTAGTTTCTAAATTAATGCCAATTCAAAATATTTTTGATGAAGAATCTACTACAATATATATATTAGAAACAAAGGAAGTTTTGGAAATTAAAAAAAAAGTTATTGAGACTTATTTAAATTTTCTTGTTAAAGATAATTTTGATTTAATAAGTAAAATTTTATTTTAATATATTAGTGAATAATTTAAGAAAATTAAAAAGAAGTGAACATTTATTAACTGAAGGTATTGAACAAAATAAAAAATTAAAAGAAAAATTAAAAAAAATAAAAGAACATTATTTAATAATTACTTTAAAAATTGCAATGAGAAAACAAAAAATGAAAAATTTATTATTTGTAAAAAGTTTTTTGGAAAATAATTTATTAAAATGGATGAAGAAATTAAAATCTACAAAAGAATTAAAAAAAAAAAGATTATTTTCTCAATTATTTGCAAAATTTTCTGAAATTCAAAATGATATTACAAATTTTACATCAAACAATGAATTTATAAAAAGAAGAAAATTTTTACTTTCAAATTCTTTTTTAGATAAAATAACTCAAAAAATGCAAAAAGTAAAAGATGGATTTGACGAAGAATTTCAAACAATTTTTATTGAAAAAAAATCAGATATAGATGATATATTTAATTTATTTAAAATTGTAAAAATTATTCAAAATCAAGATCCTTTTGAAGAATTTATTAATAATATGAAATATATTTTAAGAGATACAATATTAAAAATTTGTAAAGAAAAAATTATTCCATTTACAAAAGAAAATGTTACTTTAATGAATAATCATTCAAATGAAAAAAAATTTAAATATTTTAAAAATTATTCAATGAGAGAAAATCAATTTTTTAATTGTATTCCAACATTATTAAAATCATTATTACCTTTAGCAGAGGTTTACAATTCATATATGAATAATAATAATAATAATAATGATTCAGAAATTAAAAAAGTACTTTATGAAAAAAGAGAAGAATTTTTTACACTTTTTGAGAAAAAAATTTCTAAAGTTATATTAATTTTATTTAATGATATACCAAATATAATAAATAATTCATTTACTAATAAAAAATGGTTATATATGTTATTATGTTTAATAAATATTTTTTCTGATTGTTTAAGAAAAGAATTTGATTCAGGTGAAAGTGTTTATATAAAGAAATTATTAGAAGAAATAATAAAAATACAATCAGATTCAATTATTAAAATTCATATAAGAAAAACAGGAATTTTATTAGGAGGAGATAATTGGAAAAGACTTGCTTTACAAGATAATAATGAAATTTTTTCTGAAACTAAATCTGGTATTCCAATGTATTTTAAAAAATATTTAACAATTTTTAATAAAGAAGGAAGAGATTATATTCAAAATATAAAAAAAAATTCATATTCAAAATTTGAAAATGTAAAAAATTTATTTGAGAAAATGAGTGATAAATTAGAAAATTTTTTCTCACCTAAAATTAATAAAGATGGTATTGATATTAAAATATTATCAAAAAAAATAGAAAATTCTAAAAATATAGTAAGTACATCATCATATTCTGTTTTAAAATCATATAAAGAAATAATAGATAATGTAATTTTATTTGAATCAATATCATTTGATTTATATATTCAAATATTAAATTTAACTGATTATTTTATATTAAGTTCAGTTAATTTATTAATGTTAAAAAAATTTTATTTAGCTCAAGTATTCCAATTAATTAATATTGAAGAAGTAAAAAAAAATGGTAATTTAGTTGAAACTTTCCCATTTGCTTTATTTTTAGAATCATTTAAACATATGAGATTATTATTTTTAATAACAAGAGATAATTTAAGTAAATTATATTTAGGTGGAAATGTTGATTTTTTAAATAATATGAATGCAGATGACACAGATTCAAAAAGTGTTTATTTTCCAAAATTAAATTCAGATATTACATTAAGTGCAACTAATGTTTATACTTTATTAATTGAAAGTATTATTATAATTGAAAGTATAATTTCAGTTTATCGTTATATTAAAAAAATGAGAATTGTATTAATTGAAGAAACAGAAGAACAAAAAAAAATATTAGATAATAAAATGTCATTATATAAAAAAGCAATTTCTGAAATTAGATTATTTTTATATAAACCACTTTGTTATAATATTTTTAAAATGGAACCAATTGTAAATAAAATGCAAAATCAAAGATGGGTTTTAAATGAAGATGATAATTTAGATTTTTCAATTGCTTCTCCTTTTATTCATACAATTTTAGAAGAAATGTATGAAAAATATGATAAATTAAATTCACTTTCTGGTGGTTCACTCACTACTCAATCACAAATCAGATTTTTAGATATTATGATTAAATTTTTTGTTGAAAATTTACAAATTTCAGTTTGTTTAATTAAAAATATTAATTCAACTGGAAGAAGTTTTTTTTTAAAAGATATTAAAATTTTAAAAATGCAATTAGAAGATAAGTTTAAAGAATATAAAAAAAAAATTCAAATTGAAAATCATTTCAGTCAATTATCTTTATTTTTAAATTCTTGGTATTCAAAAGAAGATGATTTAATTCAATATATTAAAGAATCAAAATTAGATTATAAATATATGACTGCTATTCTATATAAAGGAGAATATTTTGAAAAATTAGGAAATAAAGAAAAAGAAATATTTAAAAAGAAAGTTGATGAACTTTATATGGAATTATTAGTTGAAATAAATGATGATTTATTAAATAATTATAGTAATAAAAAAATACATTAAACATTTAAAGAAATAAATATTTAATATTAGAATTTTTGAAATTTTTATTAAATATAATAATTGTAAATAAATATTTTTTCAAAAGTTAATTAATTAATTAATTATTTCTTATTATTTTTTTCATTTTCATAATCTTGACAAAATTTTTTAATAGTAAATATTTTATTAATATTTTTATCAAATTGAGAAATAGTATTTTTCTGATTAAGAATATTAGTAGTAACAATAATAAATTTATAATTTTTATTAATCATATTTAAATATCTAATACCAGAAATTTCAGTATAAGTAACACCTCCAATAAAAAATACAAAAATAATATTTTTATCATTTTTATTCATAAATAATTCATTTTCATTTTTAGGAAAATCATAATAAAATCCAGTATTTTTTAATAATTCATTAATATTTTTCCATCCTCCATTAATAAAATATTCAATTAATTTTAAAGTAAAAGGACAAAATCCTCCTAAAGTATAAGAACAATCATTTAAATTATTAAAATCAAAATTTTCATTAATTAAATGAAATTTATTTATAATTGAACTATAATTTCCACCTATAAAATTTCTAAATAAAGACGAACCTTTTTCTTTTAACCATTTTATTTTTTCTAAATTATTTAATAAAAATATTTTATCAAATCCATATACATTTATAATATCTCTTTTTAATTCTTTATAATTTAAAATACCATCTTGAGTAAAATTCTCTAAAATCATTAATCTTAAAATTTCATAAAGATCTTTTTTTTCTGCTATCATTTCATCATATATTTCATGTAATGAACTTGGTAATTGTCCAACAAGAAGAAATTGTTCTTTTTCAATTGATGATAATTCTTTAAAATTTTTTCTTTGTTTATCAATAAAATTAGCAATATTAAAACACATATTAACAGAATCTTTTTCTCTAAAAATTAATTTTAAATTAATTTTTTGAAATTCTTTTAATCCAGAAATTTCATTTAAATTTTTTCCTTTTTGCATAATACTATAAATATACTTTAATTTTCTATCAATATAAATATTAGCATGAATTAAATGCATAGATCTAATTTGAGGATAAAATAAAGTAAAAGGACCTTCATTAATAATAAAATTTTGTGGTTCTTGTCCTTTTCTAAAACCTTCTTTTAATAAATTTTCTTTAGAATTAACTTTATTATAAGTTATACCAAAATATTCATCAAATGCTCCTTCAAAAGTATAATTTGTACATAATGGTGTAATATAATCACATGAACGATCAATTATTATACTTGAAAATATTTTACCATAATTTGAATTTATTCCATCTTCTTCTTCATTTTTTTCTATTAATTTTTTTAATGATTTACTCTTTTCTCCTATTAAATAATATGATTCTATTTTTCCAAAACAAGATTCTAATTTTATTATTGATTCTGCAAAATAATTTAATACTGTGTTATTATTATCTAAAAATAATTCTCTTAAACAATCATTTTGTGATAATGTTATTAAATCATTATCAAGTGGAATAAGGTCAATACAAAAATTTTGAATATGAAAATTTTCTGTTAATGAAAGATTTCTTAAATGTTGTGTTATTTCATAATTTATACCTGGAATAAATACAATTTCAAGATATGATAAATTTGCTCTTTCTTTATATTTAATAAAAAAATTTAATCCAATATCAATATATTTTATTAATGGTCTAATAAAAAAAATTGGTATTTCATTATTTTTAAAATTAAATGTTTTATTTAAATTCTCAGGTGATAATTCATATCTTTCTATTTTTTTTTTATCTCCAATTTGAAAATCTGATGTAAGATAAGTTAAAAGTTTTAATGTTTGAGAATCTGCAAATATTTTATATTTATTTTGTTTTCCAAAAGAATTTAATAATTTTTTAAAAGAATCTAAATAATAACTTTTTAAAATCATTACATCTATTTCACCATAGTCTTCTATTGTTGGAACATCTAATGGAAATGGAAATTCCTGTTCCATATTATTTAATAATAATTAATATTTAGAAAGTTTTTTGATGAAAAGTAAAAATAAAATTTTATAAAAAATTTTATTTTTAAATTATTATTTAAATAATATAATATAATAATGTCTAAACTTATATTTTTTTTAATTTTATTAATATGTGAAATAATTTCAATTGAACAAGAAAGTGATTATACAATGGAATATTATTATACATTAAGAGTTGCAAATAAAAAAGATTTAAATTTTCTATTAGATACTTCTATTTCAAATTCTATTTATTTTAATGATTTTAATAAATTAGGAAAAGAACTTCTTAAATCAAATAAAGAAGATTTTTCAACTTCAATTGAAATAAATACACATTATATTAAAAGATTTAATTTTGATGTATCAAATGATAATACTAAATTAAATAATAGTAATTTACAAGGAATTATTGGTCTTGGAATAAAAGATTCTTCAAATTCTCTTTTAGATAAAATGAAAGAAGAAAAATTAATAAAAAAAAGAATAGTTTATTTTTCAACTTTACCATATCCAAAAATAGAATTTCAAATTGATATTCCAAAAAATTCAAAAGAAACATTTACAGGATGTAATATTACAACAAATAGTAATTTTAAAGAAAGTTGGATATGTGATTTAAGTCATATTTATATTGAAGATAAAGAAAATGATAAAGATGATAAAGAAGATAAAATTGAATTAAATGATACACTTGAAGTTAATTCTCAAGTCATTTTTGATGCAAAATCATATTATATAACTACAAATATAAAATATTTAGAATTATTTTTAGATGAATTTGAAAATGAAGAAAATTGTTCTAAATTTCCAAGAAATGGTTTTACTTATATTCAATGTAATTTGAATGAAAATGATTTAAAAAATTTACCTTATGTTTCTTTTGTTTTAAATGGATTGGCTTATAAAATTAAAGGAGAAAAATTATTTATGCAATCTCAAAAAGGAAAATATGTTTCTTTAATTAGATTTAGTGATAAAAGTTTATATGATGATATTTGGATTTTAGGTTATCCATTTTTTTCTAGTTATAAAATTAAATTTGATTATGATAATAATTTTATTGGATTTAATGGAGAAAAACCTTTAAATTTTACTAAAATTTTAGAAGGTTATAAATATAATTTTTTGAAAAATAAAAAAATTTTATATTCTTTAATTGGAGTTTGTGGAGTTATTCTTTTATTAATTATTATTTTTATTATTAGAAAATTAATGAATAAAGGAAAAGATAACACAAATAGTAAATTTATTGAAGAAGTTCAAAATTAATTATATTAATTTTTTTAAGGAAAAAATTTTTATTTTTTTTTAAATTAATTTAATCGGATTTTTACTTGATTAAAATTAATTTTATTATTTTATTTTATTTTTTGTTTTTATTTTTTAGATAATAGTAAAAAATGTTTATTTATTAAAATCATTAATTTTTGAAAATGCTAATTCATATTTTGCATCACCATAAGATAAACATTTTTCATAATATTCAATTATTTTTTCTGGATAATATTTTCTAAGATCTTTATATAAAATATATGAATTTGGAATATTTTCTTTATAATTTTTTTTCCATGAAACATTTGCATATAATTCTTCATCAATTGATTTTATAAATTCAATTTTATCAATTTTTCTTTTATATTTAAAATATTTTTTCTTTATTTCATTTTCATATTCTTTGATCAATGGAATAATATTAGTTAAATTTTCAATTGGTTCCCATGTTGCTTTTGACTCTGAAAAATCTTTCCATTTTACTTTATATAATATATTCCCATCTTTATCTTTTCCCTTTTTAATAATTCTTTCTACTTCCATTATTTCAACAACTTCTTCATTTATATTTATGGTTTGATCATTTTTTTTTTTTCTTCATTATTTATTTTATTTTCTTCTTGGACAGACATTAATTTTTTTTAATTTTTAAAAAATCAATTAAATAAATCATTATAATTTTTTTTAAAAATTGATATTTTTAATGAAGATAAATTAGTATTATTAATCTATTTATTTTTTTATAATTAAAGAATATTAATTATATATAATAATACTATAAAATATAATTTTTAACATTTAATATTTAGGAATATTATCAATTTTCAGTAAAAATCAAAACAATTATTATATATCTATAGAAATTTATTAAAGTATTTAGATAATACTTCTAATATTAATATTAATATTAATATTAATAATGTATAAATCAAATAATATTCTTAAAAATTATTCCTTTTACCTATTAAAAAAAAGAATTTTAAAATTATTTATTTTTGTTCATATATAAATATGAATATAAAAATAATTTTTTTCCTTAATATATATTAAAATTACCCTTTTAAGAGTATTTTTTTCAACAAATACCAAAAAAAAAAATATAAAAATTTATATATTTCAAATAATAAAAATTACCCTATAAAATAATAAAAAAAAACAAAATAAAAAAAAACATAAAAAACATTAATTTAAAAAAATTAATCCAAAAAACTATAAAAAACCAATATTTAACTCTTATTTATTCATCACCTTCTTGTCCTTCACCTTCTTCTCCTTCTTCACCTTCTTTCTTTTCTTCTTCCTTAACAGGTTCTTTTTCAGGATTAGGTTCTTTTTGTTCTTCAACATCAATAGGATCATTATCCATTTTTTTAATTTGAGTAGGGAAATAACTACTTCCAACAGCTTTAATACCAAAACCAACATAAATATTAGCAAATTTTTCTTCTTTCCAAACAGTAAGTGTTCCAGGCCATCTTTGATTCCTAACAATAACAACAGCATGTGTAATAGGATCACCATTACTTCTATTATGCATAATAGTATCACCAACAACTTTAACTTTCCAAAACTTATAATCTTTCTCTTCAGCATTTTCACCTTCACCTTCTTTAACTTTATAACCTTCATCTTCATTAATTCCTTTAAGACGATCAACTTGTGTTTCAATACTAGGATCAATAACTTTACCATTAGGATAAATATAAGCATGTTCATGTACCCATGCTTCACCTTCAGGACCTTTCATTTCATCAAATGAAGGTGATTTATATTCTTCATTATATTCAGTAACTTTACCTTCTAATTGTTCTTTAAAATTCTCACTTAATTTATATAAATCTTTAGGTACTATACATGATGAATGTAAAATACGTACAATTTGACATTTTAATAAATGCATTTCTCTACCTGGAAAAGCTACAAATGATTTTACTTTAGCATTTAATTCTCCTGTAAAATGATATTTAAATCTACGACTAATTACAATTTGTTCTGCTGTTATATCTGGTAATTCATACCATGCTTCTAATATTGAATTACTTACCCAAAATGTATATCTATTAATTCCTTCATTTCCTCTACTTTCAATGTGAATTGGTGGATTTTTCATTGGATAATCTTTCATTAATCCTTGAAGAATATAATAATCATTTTTTATACCATATATTTTACCGAAGAAACGTAAAAATTCACAATTGTTTTCTTTTAATATTTTCTTCATTGACATTCTTATTTTATACCATTCTTCATTTGAAAATGAAACTCCACCCCATTCAAAAAGTTTACTTTGGGATAAAATGTCTTCCATGTAATTATCTATTAATTTTATTGATTTGTCTCTTTTTGTTGAAAAATTTGTGAGGACTTCTTCTTCTATTGGAGTTAATTCAAAGGTTTTTTTTATTTCTGGAATTAAATTTTTGTATTGGAAACCATTGTCTAATTTTGTAAATTTTTCTCGAAGAAACATTGATATTTTTTCAAAATTTTCATATCCGTCTTTTTTGTGAAATGTACATATTTCTTTTATTAATTCTTTTATGTGAGAATTGTAGTCATAGACTTTTAATTGAGTTGTAGAAGTTGACATTTTATTAATTAAAAATTTATTTTTTTTTTTTATTTAAATAATATATTTTTTATTTGAATGTTAAAAAATTTTATTTTATTCAAATTATTTTTTATGTCTGATAAATTGTTTAAAAATAATTTGAGAAATAATAATGAATATAAGAATAAAATATATGATAATAAAAAAGCTTATTCAAGAAAGACAACTTCAACAATTAGTAGTAAAAGTAATTATGATAATTCTTCTTTAAATAATGGTTTAAAGAATCAAATTTTACAAGTTTTAAATTTGAGGTTATTTATTCAAAATATTAAAATTAGTGCAGAACAATTAAATTTTGTCATTGAAGAGAATTTAAAATTAATTGATTTTAAAAAAATTAAAGCGTCTACAATTAATGTTTTTGTTGATGATTTAGTTGAAATAATTAAAAAAGATTATGTAAAAAAAGAAGATTCTTTTCATGAAGGTGAAGAAGATATTAGAGAATCTGAAGAAAGTAATCGTAAATCTAATATATTAAATTTTCATAAAAAATTATATACAGAAGATACAATAAGTAAAATGTCAAATTCTATAAATAAAAAAAAAGAAAAGTTAATTATTCAACCTCCAATGAAATTTAATTTAGAAAATAATAAAATGTATAATTGTAATCAAAACGATTATATGAAAAATAATAGTTATAGAGAAAATAATAATATAGTAGATCATATTAAAGAAATGGAAGAAAGAATAATTAGAGAAGTTTCAAGTCAAAATAAAAAAAGGCAAACAATTCAAGAAAATGATTTATAATATGATTTAATTAATTCTGTAAATATATTATACATTATAATTGATTTAAATAAATTTATTATTTGAATTAATGTTTCACTTTTTAATTGTATAATAATTGAAAAAAAAAGAAAAAAATTCTTAATAATAATATATAATATTCACATTTATACTTTTATACATTATTCCTCTGGAATAACAAATATTAATTTATTTATTTTAACTAAATTTTTTAATTTCGATAATACTCTTACCAATCTTTATATAATCAGTTTGATTAATCAACTCCACTTTTTCATTACAAAATTTCCAAGTTCCATTTGTTGAGTTTTTATTTAAATAACCATCTACAATATACCATTTCTTCTCTAAGGCTTCATAACATAAATTACAATGCCATTTACTTACTAATTTTTCATTTACACAAATTGTATTTTTTTCATCTCTCCCAATCATAATAACATTAATATCAGAGGGAGAAAATTTATAAGTTTTTCTATAATTTACAGTATTAATTTCAATTTTAATTGAATTATCATTTTTATTCACTTCAGTATTAAATAAACAAGTTCCAATTTGAAAGAAATTTTTTCTTGTATTTGAAATTGGGTATTTTATTTTAGAAATTTTAATATATGTATATAAATTTTCTCTTTCAACATCATCTTTATCTAAATTTGCTTTAAAATAATAAGAATTATCTTTGTAAAAAATGACAAAATATCTTCTAATATTTAAATTTTCTGTATTAATAATATAATCATTGATTATAATTCCCTTATATTCTTTACATGTTCCAAAAAAAACAAAACCATCTTTTTGAAGTCTTAATCCATTTTCTAATCCTTTATTTGTAATTATAATATTTTTTCCTTGGAAAAAATTACTTTCTTCATAATCAGATAATCTTAATTTAATTTCTGTGTCTGTTTTTTTATTTGGTAAATTTTGATCAATTAAACTAAAAACTTTTATTATTCTCTCATTTTGTTCACTGAATAAACTTATAATATTTGAACTATTAATTGAAAAAGATTCATGAGATGATTTAATTGAACATGATTTTTTTTTTTTAGGAAAAATAGACCCTTTTTCATTTTGTGATTTTTTAACTTTATTCATTGAATGTCTAGTATTTATATCTTTAAGTAATGTTTTATTTAAATCATTTTCTAAATCGACTGAACAATCATTTGTTTTTTTTTTTTTCGAGGAAAAAAAAGAGGTCATTACTTTTATAATTTTTGTAAATTTTTATTTATTAAAATAGGAATAAGTAAGTATATATTTTGTTTATTATAATAAATAAAATATATTATTTTTTTTTGCTATTTATTTAAATAGAATTAATTATATCAATTATTCAACATAAGCTTTTTTAAAAATATAATCTTCTTCACCAAAACACTCATTATAATTTATAATTTTTATATCTCTTTTATCTTTATTAGTGCAATTTTTATTTGTTTCTTCATTATTATTTTGATTTTCGTCATTTGATTTAAAATCATTTATAATAAAATCATTTGATTCTTCTATTTTATTTGTTTCATTAATTTTATTTTTTTGATATTCTTTTTCTAACTTTTTTCTAGTTGGACAATCTTTTTCATGTTTTTCAATTTTGCTAATATCAAAAATATGTGCAGGATCATATTTGCATTGTTTTAAATCTTTTCTTTTTTCTTTAAAAGGACAATTTTGTTCATGTTTTAATTGTTCTTCTTTTGTTTTAAAAATATTCTTTTTATCATATCTACATTTAAATTTTTGCATTATTTTTTTTAATAAATTATTTCAAAAATTGTATTTTTTTTTAAAAAAAGATTAAATAAAATTTAAATCATTTACTTTTTAAATTTAAAAAAAAAATCTCTTAAAAATTAAAAAAAAAAACCCAGAAAAAAACATAATTTTTTTATTGACCGAATACTCTTTGATTTTTAATATCTCTTTGATTTTTTTCTTCCATATCTCTTTGTTCTTTCCTTCTATTAAGTTCATTAATATCAACATTAATTTTTCTATAATTAATTCTAATATTCATTTTATCTCCAAAATCTTTTAAATTTTCTTGAGGTTCAATTTTATTAATAGTTTGAAATAAATTAGAAACTTTTTCAAGAGCATTTGAATGATATTCTAATTCAGAAAGAAGATAATGTAAAAATAAATTTTTATTATCTTCTGTTCTTTCAGCTTCAAATTTACAAAATGCACTTCTAAAATCATCAATTTGTCTTTTTTCTTTTTGTTCACTTTCTGCAAATGCTTTATTTAATTCTGATACTTTCGCATCGTCTTGTTTATCTTTTGCTTTCTTACTATCATTTTCATAATTTTGTTTTGCTTTACTTGTTTTTGTTAAATTATCTAATTCTTGTTTTCTTGTTTTTAATTGATCTTTATAATAATAAGTTGTTACTGGAAGTAAATCACTATTTAATTGATTTAAATGTTTCATTCTTTTGTCTTCTAATTCTTTCATTGTTTTATTGAATTGTGAATAAATGTCAGATAAATTTCTATTATCTTCTGATTCTAATGTCTTTAATGAATCAATTTCTTGAAATGCTTCTAATCTTTTTTTATATGTGTCTAATTCTGCTTTGTGAATTTCATAGAATAATTTTTCTAAAGTTTCATATTTTTTTGTTTCAGTATCAATTTTTCCTTTCCATTTTTGTTGATATGACATATTTTTATATTAATTTTTTGAGTTTAATATATTTTATATTTTTAAGATTTTAGTATTTAATTATTAAAAGTTTTTTTTTATTTTTTTTTTATTTCTTTTAATATAATAAATTATTTTATTATAATTAAAATAAGGTAAAAAAAGAAAATAAAAATTTTTATATGTTGAAGAATGAAAATTTAAATATTTAAATATTAAAATAAAGTAAAAAATTTAATATTAATCATAAAATTTGATAAATTAAATAAAAAAAAAAACAATTTCAAATTCAAAAAAAAAATTTTATTTTAACCAAAAAAATTATCTTTAAAAAACTTTTTAACCAGATTTAAACAACAATACAGCAATTTGTCCAAGATAAAAATAAATAAAATGTTTTGTTTCATGAGTAACATAAGATCCAAAATTTCTTCCAACAACACAATGCCAAGTTGGATTATGTTTTCTATCAAATTCTTTTTTGATATAACAAGCAATATCTTTTTCAATATTGTAAGAATCAATTGCTTTAGTTGCAACATTAATTGCATCTTGTTGCATATCTTCAGTCATATCACTGTTCTTTATAATTGCTTTTCTTTCCTTATCCATTTTTATTTTTTTATTTATTTTATGAGTTATATTTTTAAAATTTAATTTCTTTTGAAAAAAAAAAAATATTCAAAGAAAAAAAAATTAAATTCTAAAAAATTATTTTAATAATCAATTTAATATAAAGAATTAAAAATATTTTTAATAAATTAATTTTTTATTTTTTATTTTTTTTGGAATTATTCTTTTTTTAAACTCATTAATTTCTTCCATTTAAATAAATTTGGATATTTTTCTTTATCAATATCAACTTTTTCAACTTTTTCAAATAATTTCTTATCATCTTCACTAACTTCATCACTATTTAAAAACAAATTAAATTTTAATTTCTTTTCATATTCATCAAATTCTTCAAATTTAACACCATTATTAATTTTATTCCACATTTCAATTTCTTTAGTAGCTAATTCAGGTTCTAAAGTCTTGAAAAACTCTAATAATTTTTCTAAAGTATATTTACCAATTCTTTCACCATCTCTAGTTCTAACATCAACACAATTTCCATTAACTTCGTCTTGTCCAATAACTAAAATATAATTAAATTGTGCTAATTGAGAATTTCTAACTTTTTTTTGAAGTGTTGCTGGTGATTTATCAAAGTCAACTTGATATCCTTTTAATTTTAATTCTAAATAAATTTTATCTGCAAAATCATTTACTTTATCATTTATTGTACATATTGATACTTGTCTTGGTGAAAGCCAAAATGGCCATCTACCTGCATAATGCTCTATTAATATTGCCATACAACGCTCTACACTTCCTAATATTGCTCTGTGAACTATACATGGTCTTTTAAATCCTGGCTTTACATCTTGTTCTTCCCATGTATATTCTTCTTCATCCCATTCATCTTTTGGATATACTTCTTTTGGAAGATTTGATTTTTTTTCGTCAAATCCTTTTTTAGATTCATCTTTTGGTTCTTCTTTTTTAGGTTCTTCTGGTTTTGGTTCTTCTGGTTTTGGTTCTTCTTTTTTTGGTTCTTCTGGTTTTGGTTCTTCTGGTTTTGTTTCTTCTGGTTTTGTTTCTTCTGTTTTTGGTTCTTCTTCTTTTGGTTCTTCCCCTTCTTTTTTTCCTTTTTTCTTATCTTTTTTTTCTTTTTTACCTGCTTCTTTTTTAGCATTTTTCTCATCTTCATCTTTTTTAACTTGTTCTTCAGTTCTATACATTAAATTGAATCTAATAGGTAATTGAAAATCTAATTGTACAGTACCACATTGATGACTTCTACCAAGAGCATCAAATAATTTAATATCAATTTTAGGACCATAAAAAGCACCATCACCAGGATTAATTTTCCAAGGTTTACCAAATTTATTAAGAGCTTCAGTTAAAGCAGCTTCAGCCATATCCCATAATTCACTACTACCTAACATTTTCTCAGGTCTAGTACTTAAATATAATTCATATTCAAATCCAAAAACTTTATAACAATAATCCATAAAATCTAAAAAGTTCATAACTTCATCCATAATTTGATCATATCTACAGAAAATATGAGCATCATCTTGTTGGAATCTTCTTACTCTTGTTAAACCTGATAAAGCACCTGAAATTTCATTTCTATGTAAAACACCAAAATCAGCCATTCTAATTGGTAATTCTTTATATGATCTTACAACATTATCAAACATTAAACAATGACCAGGACAATTCATTGGTTTTAATCCAAAACCTTGATTTTCTACTTTCATAAGGAATAAATTTTCTTTATAATTTTTATAATGTCCTGAAGATTTCCATAATTTTAAATTATAAATATTAGGTGAGATTACTTCATTATATCCTCTAATAACATATTGTTTTCTTATAAATTCAATTAATTTATTATAAACATAAGCACCATCTTTATACCAAAAGCATGAACCAGGTGATAAATTATGAAACATAAAAAGACCTTGTTGTTTACCAATATTTCTATGATCTCTTTTTTCCTCATCTTCCTTTCTAGTAATATATTCTTTTAATAATTTCTCAGAAGGAAATGAAATACCATAAACTCTTTGAAGTGAATCATTATCAACTTTCCCTAACCAATTAGTAGCAGAATTCTTAGTAACTTTAAAAGCTTTTACTAAATTAGTATTAGGAATATGTGGTCCTAAACATAAATCAATAAAAGATCCACATTTATAAGCAGTAGTAATACCATCATCAGGTATTTTAGAACTAATTAATTGTACTTTAAAAGGATTATCTTTAAATAATTCAAGAGCTTCTTTCTTATTCATAGTTAATCTTTGAAATGGATTATTACCATGAGAAATTTTCTTAGCTTCTTCTTCAATAATAGGATAATCAACATTACTTTCAATAACATTATTTCCCATATAACTATCATAATAAAATCCTTCTTCAAGTGCAGGACCAATACAAAGTTTATTTCCATAAGCATTTTCTAAAGCATAACCTAAGACATGTGCTGATGAATGCCAAAATGTACTTTTTCCTTCTTTATCATTAAAAGTACAAAATTCTAATTTACAATCACCAACAAGTGGTCTAAATAAATCCCATAATTCATATTTTTCTCCTTTTTCGTCTTCATTATGTTTTTCATGTTCTTCTTCTTCGGCATTTGTTATTTTTGTATCTGTTACTTTTCTTGTATAAAGTAATTTTGCTACTAAACATTCTTTAAGGTCATCTTTTTTCATATGTTTTTTTCCTATTTCAAATGGTGTAGTTTCATTTGATATTCCTTCTTCTATAACATTATCTTTTAATGTTATTTGGATTTTTTCATGAGGAAGACTTTTTTGTTTTTCTTCTTGAATTTTATATAATTCTTCCCATTTTTTAGCACGTTCTTCTATAAAAGGAGAATTTTTAGTTTTTGTAAATTCACCTCCTATTTTTTGAGAAGTTGTTAAAGTATGTTCTGTTCCTTGAGTTGCTCTTTTATTTTGATCCATTTTTTATATAAAAATTTTTGATTATAATAATATTTATAGTTTTAGATATTCAATTAACTATTTTGTTTTATAAACGTTTTAATTTTAAATTAATTTTTTTATTTTTACAACATATTTGATATTTTTATTATAAAATATCCCTTTTTTTAATATAGTTAAGTGAATTTTAAAAGTAAAATTTATTATTTATCATATATAAAAAATATATAATTATATATAATATAATAATTTTATTTTCAATTAAAATATTCATTTTTTATTTCATTAATTAAATTTTTATCTTTTATTTTATTTAAGGAATGTAATATTTGAATATCTCTCATGTATTGTTTAGTCATTTTAATTTTATTTTTTTTATTTTTTTTTGATAAATCTCGACTTTCTCCATTTAAAGATTTAAAATTATGAAAAAATTTAACTCCTTTTTTTTTTAAATCTATGATTTTTGGATAACTTAAATCTTTTTGTTCAAAAGATAAATTTTTATTTTTCTTCTCAACAAATTTTAATTGAAATTTAAGATAATTTCTTAAATTAGAAATGGCTATATTTTTATTTTTTTCAAAATCATTTTTTTTTATTTCATTTTCATTTGATTTTGGATTAATTATTGAAGATGCATCAACAAAATTATTTAAAATACTATAATTATTTAAAGCAATTCTTTTTAATTTTGATATCTTTACAACTTTATTTGAATATGAACTTCTTTTTTCTATTTCATTTAATCTATTTCTTTTAAATAATTCAATATTTTTTCTATTATATGGATTATTGTTAGAAACATAGGATAAATTTTTTCTTAACTTTTTGCAATTAGGTAATATTTTTTCTTGACTATTTTTTTGAAATAATAAAAATATATTATCATTTGTTTTATTTAAAAAATCATTATTAGGAGAATTTAATTTTTTATTATCAACAAATGATTTTTTGTTTGATAATAAAATATTTCGTGATGAAGAAGAATATTTAATCAATTTTTGAGGATATATTTTATTATATATTGATAATTTAAATAAATTTTCTTGATATTTCTTTGAATTACTTTTATTTTTAGGATAATTAATATTATTAATATTATTAATATTTTTAGGATTAAAAGAAATAGAATTTTTAATTTTATTAAATAAAATTGACTTTATCGGTGTCCAATCTCCATCATTATAATTTTGAATCATTTTAATTTCTTAAATTAAATAATAATTTAAAAAATTTTTAAATTTTTTTTTAAATTTTTTATTTAAAAAAATCTTAGAATAAACTTTTTACATTTTTATAACAATTTAGCATTAAATTCTGATAATTTATTCACTTATTTTTTACCTATACTAATTATTTCCTTTAACTTATAAATAGAATTATTTATAATTAAAAAAAAAAATTTATTTTTCATTAATTTGATCAATTTCAATATCAATATCTTCATTACTTTCATTATTATTTTGTGTTTGATTAATTGTATTATTATCTTGTTCTCCAATTGAAGAAACAAAACTTTCTAAATTTTGACAATCTTTCCCAAATTCACTACTTGTAACAGAACTTAAAGTCATAATATTATCATTTTTCTTTTTATTTATCATTGAATTATAAGTTTTTATTTCAATATTTTTTTTTAAATTTTCTTCATCTTTATCAATAGAACTTTTATTCTTATTTGGATTATATACAATACTATCAGTTTCATTATATTTTTTTTCTAAATCTTTATTATTATTTTGTAAAATTTTTTGATAATTTCTTAAAGTATTTATATTAACATTATTAATAGTAATTTTACTTTGATTATTTATCATATTATCATTTATTTCTTTTTGTTTACTTAATAATTCAATATTTTCTTTATTTAATTGAAAATTTTTTTCTCTTAAATCATCATTTTCACATTCTAAAATTTTAATAGTCATTTTTTTATCAGTAACTAATTTATACATAAATTCTAAAGCATCAATAATTTTAGTATAACCTTTATTAGTAGTCATCATATAATAAGTCATAGCTGGAATTCCAGCTTGTCTTAAAACTTCACAAAATTCTTCATTTTCAGAATCAATTGATTTTGTTACAGTGTCATTAACATCATCAAATGATTTATTTATTTTATCTTCTCCTATAGTATCACCAAATTTTAATTTCTTTTTTAATAATTCATTTTCATAACCATTATTATGTAAATTTAAACCTTTAATTAAATTTACATTTTTATTAGTAATATTTATATTTCTCTTTAAAGTATTTTGACTTCTTGAACTCTTATCTTCATTATTATTATTATTATTATTTATATTTATCATTGTTGAACGTAATTTATATATTAAATTCTCTTTTTCTCTTATTGCAGAATATTCTTGAATTTCATTTTGTGTTTTTAATTGTTCTTTTTCTGTTTGTAAATCTGCAATTATATTCTCATATCTATCTAATCTTTCTCCACTTTTTTTTAAATATTTTGATACTTTTTCATATACTTTCTTATATGTTATTAACTCATCATTCATTTTTATTATTGCTTTATCCGGACTTATTACTACTAATGCATTTTTATTTGAATTTTTTTTATATGATAATATTATATTTTCTTTTTTTTCAATTGTTTGTTCTAATAAAAATATTTTCGTTTTTGATGTTTCAATTTGTTCTTTTAATAAATTTATACTTTCTAATAATCTAAAATTTTGCTTTTCTATTTCTATATTTGTTTTTGTTAATTCTTCTATTCGAGATGATAAAAGTTTTTGTTGTTTTTGATATGAAAATGATAAAGTTTGATATTTTTTATCTGAATTTGCAGAAAGAAAAGTATTAATTATTTCTTTTGAAATTTGTATATTTGTTTTTAAATCATTAATATAATGCTGAAGAGATTTATTTTCTTTTTCTAATATTTTATAACTTTCAGCATAATTACTTAATAATTTAAGTGCAGTAGTTGTTTCTATTCTTGTATCTCTTGAAACTTTTGAAATTCTTCTATTTGATTTATCTATTTGTGACATTTTTAATATTTTTCATTTTTTTTCATTTAAAAACATATATAATTTAATAATCTTATTAATACAAAAAGTATTTTAATATTTATATATTATTATTTCGAATTAACTAATTAGATTTTTTTAATAATTTAATACATAATTAAATAATACATATAATAATACATAATAATATTTAAATATTAAAAAATTAAATTTCTTATTTTTCTCTTTTATTATCTTTATAAAAAGTAAATGTATTCATTTCATAATCAAAATCAGCATTTTTATTTCTATTATAAGTATCAATAAAATCAAATTTTTGAAAATCATTTTCAGAAAATTTATGATTATTCTTTTTACATTCATTAACAAAAAATAAAGCAATTAATTGACTTCTTTGAATAGTATCATTTGTTTGTTTATTTTTATATCTAGGATGTCTAATATAAGGTGCTTTCTCAGGATGAAATTGCAAACCATAAATTTGAAATTTATTCATATTTTTACTTTCAATTGACCCAACAAATTTTTTTCCATTTTTATCATAACCATAAGAAGTAATTATAAAATTTTCATTTAATATTTTATTTTTTTTAAAATCTTCAGGAATTATTCCTCTAATATGATAAAAAGGAGTTGTTAATAAATTTTTCATTTCTTCAAAATTTTTAGGTTGAAATAATGAAAATAATTTAGCTTTGAAACTTTCAGGAATTATTTCAACATTAAAAGCTCTTTTATTATTATATAAAGATAAAATATTCATATTATTTCCTATAATTGAACTCAATAATAAAAATCCTCTACAAATTCCAATTATTGGAATTTTTTTTTCTATTGATTTATTTATTAAATATTTAGCATTTGATTCCCATAAATTATCTAAACTATTTTTTTTTCTTAATACACCTGGTAATAAAATACCATTTATTTTAGATGTTATTTCATCTAAAATTTCATGGGAATACCAATGATGAATTAATATTATTTTTGCCCCTTCATCTTCTAACCAACGAACTAATGCTTCATCTAATGTTTCTTTATTATAATTTATATAATCATCTGATGGAGATACTACACCATATATTCCTATTACTGGTTTATATTCTAGTGATATTGATATGATATTAAGTAATATAATTAAATGTATTTTTTTCATATTTAATAAAATAATAATTTATTACTATATTCAATTAATTCAAATAAATTATATGTAATAATAATCATTGATAGTAATGCAAATTATAATATATTAAAATAAAAAAATGAATATAATTAAAATGTAATATTTTATTTATGAATTCAAAAATCGTATTTTATTTTTTATTTATTGTTGAATTAAAGTTTATTTAATTATTTATTACAATATATCTTATTTTATTTTTTCTACTGATAATTTATTTAACATATTCTTTCAAAATTGAATAAAAAAATTTTTTTATATTGGTAATATCAAAAAATAAATATTTTTCAATAATTTTTCCTAAAAAAAAAAATTTAAAAAAAAACAATTTTTTTTAAAAAATTATTTTCACAAATTATTTTTTCATAAATTTTTTCAAATTAAATTTATATATTTCTAAACATTTAATTAATGTTCGAAGATGATGAATTTTTTAAAAACAAAAATCAAAATAAAAATATAGAAATAAAAATAAAAGAATTTCAAAATCATTATCTTCAAATATATAAAGGAGATTCATATTATTTATTAGACAGAAATAAATATGATATAAATTCAATAATGATGAAAATAGACTTAAAAAAATTGAATATATTAGGAGAAAAATTTAGAAAACATGAAAATGGTGTAGAAAAAATAGAATTTATTCGTTTAATAAAAAATGAATTGAATAATAATTTTTCAAAGGCTAATTTAATGGAAGAAGCAAATTTAGTATATGGTCTTTATAAATTTTTTTGTGAAATAGATTTTAATGGTGATGGTCATATGCAATGGGAAGAATTTACTCAATTTATTATTGATACTGTTGAAGGTGAATCAGGAAAAATAAATGATGATGAAGAAAATGGAAAAATTATTAATGAAAGAATTATGCAAAAATATAAAAGATATGAATTAAGTAAAAAAGTTAAAGAATATTATATTCATAAAACTGAAATTATTGATGCTGCATATTTTTTTAAAAGCAATTTATTATTAATTATTGAATATAAAACTCAAATTATAAAAATTTATAATCCTGTGACTGGAAGAATTATTGATAATTTAGATATTATTCAAGAATGTAAAAAATATAAAAATTCTTATTTAAATAATAATGATATTAACTCTAATAATATTAAAAATAATTTATCAAAAAAAAATCTTTCTCAGTCTAATTCTTTTAAAAATATTAAAAAAACTCAAAATCAATTCAATCAAAAAAATAACAATAAAATCCAAAATAATAATGGAGGATTTCAAAATGATAATTACTATAATAAAAATTTAGAAAATAAATTTTCAATTTTATCAATTTTTTCATCAACATTTATTTTAGCAGTTTGTTTATCAAATAATCAAATATTATTTTTTAGTTTTAATTCTGATGGAAAAAGTGAATTATTATATTCAATAACAACACCATCATTACAAAAAAAAATTTGGTTTCTTCCAGAACATAATATATGGTTAAGTTCAGGGATGAAAGAAAAAGGAGAAATATATTATTATTTAAATGAATTAGATGTTCAATTTGAGATTAAAAATCAAAAAGTAGAAATATTATATAATTTAAATCATCCATATAGAAATAGATATTGTACAATATGTGAACATAAAGATGAAATATATGATGTGATTGAAATTTTAAAACCTTTCTTAATATTAACAGCATGTTTAGATTCAAAAATAAGATTAATAAATATAGAAGACAAAGAATATTTAAAAATGTGGAATTATCATTCATTAGGTGTAAGACATTTAGATTATAATTCAAATTTAGAATCAAATGGAATAATTATATCATCTGGATTTGAATATTTTATAAATATTTATAATACTGATTTATCAATTGAAGAAAGTTATAAAGGTAAATTAGAAGGTCATTATTCTCCAGTTGTTAATTCTAAATTTTTATCTAATTCTCAAATGATTGTTTCAGTTGATGAAGAAGGAATTATTCGAATATGGGATGTTAAACTTAAACTTTGTTTACAAATGATTCCTTTATCAAAAAAAAATTTAAAAGTAAACAATTTGATTTTTCTAAACAAATTAAATAGATTTATTATTTATGGGAATAAAATGCTTTATTATGATAGTAAATATAAAAATAAGAAAAAAGTTGAAAAAAATTTTGAACCTGAGGATAATTATCCTTTAAATGTTAGTTATAATAAATATTATCAACAATTTTTTGTAACAACAACAAAAGATATTAGAATATATAATAAACATGGAGATTTAGAAAAAACTTTTAGAAAATGTAGAGAAAATGAGCACTTTGATAATGATGTAAAAATTAGATATTTTACTTTTGATAACAAATATAGAAAATTTTATTTAGGATTTTCAAATGGTGCAATAATGCAATATAATGCAGGAAATGGTTCTTTAATTAAATCAATAAATGAACATGAAATTGAAAAAGAAGGAATTCAAACTTATGTTTATGACCATACAAAAGAAATTTCTTCTTTATTTTTCTTTTATCAATATAAAGAAAATGATAATAATAATTTCATTTTAATTTCTACTGGATTAGATTCTTTAATTAATGTTTATAATGAAATTAATCCTGAAGAAACTGAAAAATTAAGAACTATTTCAGGTGGTCATACTGTTAAAAAAAAATTAGCTATTTTAACAATGGATTTCTCATTAAATTTATGTTTAATGGCAACTGGAAGTACAAATGGTTTAATTGTTATTTGGAATTTTGAATTATCAAAAATTGATGAAGTTTTATTTAAAAATAATAATATTGATAAAAATAAAATTGATGTTCTTTGCTTAAAATTTTTAGAAAAATATCCTCTTTTATTTTCAAGTTTTACAGATGGTTCATGTATAATTTGGGGTGTTTCAAATTTTGGATTTAATAATCAATTAATATTAAATTTTCAAAATTTTAATGCTTCTTTATTTAGAGTTGAATTATCTAATGTATCAAATGCAATTTTTGTAAATAGAGAAATGGAAAAAATAGAAACTAAAATTTTATTTAATAAATATTTTTGTAACGATGAAATTTCTATTCAAAGAAGAAATGAAATTGTTTATGATCAAATTACAGGAGAACCTCTTCCTCCTTTAGTAATCAATGAAGAATATAAATATAATAAAATAGATAAAAATTTTATTCCTGATATTAAAGATAAAAAAAATAATCAATATTATTTATATATTTGTGATGAAGGAGGTTATATAAAAATTTTAGATTTAAAAGGAATATTTAAAAAATTTGGTAAAATAATAGAAAAAAATAATCAAGTTGAAGTTCGTTCTAATTTTAATATTTTAAAAAAAGAAGATTTAAACTTTGAAACAATATTAAATCATAATATTCAAAATTATTTAGAAAAAAATATAAAAGAAAATGATTTTTTCAATTTATATGAAAATAAAATTATAATAAGAGAATGGAAAGGACATTTGGATTTTATCACAGGAATAGAAAAAATAGATGATCCTTTTTGTTTAATAACAATTTCTTTAGATCAATATATGAAATTATGGAATGAAAAATGTGAATGTATTGGAGAAATAAATGTTTTACCAAAATTAACAAAAAGTTTCCATAAATGCACAAATTGGTCTTTTAAAATTGATGAAAAAAAAATATTAGAAGAAGAAATTAAAGAAGTTGTTAAAATTTTTGAGGAAATTAATGTTCAAAAAATTAAAATTGGAAGTGTTGAAGATGTTAAAGTTAAAGAAATGAATTTTGAAGAAAAAAATGAAAAAAAAAGTTCTTATATTCCTCCTCCTTTGGAATATAAAAAAAATAGATTTAAACAAATTTTAAAAGAAAATAAAAATATTACTAAAAAAATTGAAGAAATAAATGAAGAAAATTTAAATCAAAGTTATGAAGGATTATATTTAATAGATATAACTAAAAAAATAGAAAATATTATAAATAAAAAACCAGAAAAAATTGGTATGAATGAAATTGCAAATAAATTAATTGATACTTTAAATATTAATAAAGAAAAGCCAAAAGAGAAAAAAAAAATTAATTTAGATAAAAAAGATTTTTTTGATGTTTATAATTCTAAAATAAATGAAGTATCTCCAAAATCAAAAGGAAGTTTATCAAGTTTTAATATTTTTAATGGGAATAATTCTAAAAAAACTTTAAATAAAGTAAATTCTTTTAATAATAGTAATTTTAATAATTCATGGTATAGTAAAAATTCAGGAAATAAAATTAATAAAAGTAGAATTAGTACTCCAAATCCAAAAAAAATAAGAAGAATTCCTTCAGGGTTTAAATCTACTTTATATAGTCAAAAATTAATTGATGAAGAAATTAAAAAAAAAAGTTTAAATGAAAATAAACTTATATTACCTAAAGTTAAAAAGAAAAATTTAAAAAATTCTTTTGTCAAACAAACAAAAATTAGAAATAATTCAATGGAAAAAATGTTAAAGTATGAATTTTATTATAATAGTTATAAAAAATGTTGTGAGTTAAATCCTAATCAAAATATTTTAAATGATTCTATAGCTTTAAATTATAAATCAATGTGGGATAATGTTAAAGCATATGGAAGAAAAGATTATTTTATGGAAGAAAATAAAAAATTACATAAAAATAATAGTGTAAAAAATTATAATTTTTATAAATAATATAATGTTTTTTTAAGCATTAAATTAAAATATAATCATTTTCTTTATTCTAAAAAAAATAATTAAATTTTGCATTAAAATCAATTAGAATAATTTATTTTTTAAAAATTAATAATATTTAAATTAGTTTTTTGAGAAAAATAATAATGATAAATTCAGAGTATAACGAACCAAAAGATTATACATCATTTAAAGTGTTAGAATCAAATCGTTCAAAAGCACT
>JAEEGK010006760.1_pt1 | contig 27514 bp, 18 predicted proteins | sample 8958771 | NCBI WGS metagenome assembly JAEEGK01 (sample SAMN16246547, study PRJNA631951) | gut metagenome | biome: gut microbiome; feature: rumen; material: SC-attached | host: Bos | place: Iran: Karaj | collected 2018-10 | reverse complement strand
GCACGTTGACCATGGTAAGACCACGCTGGATGACCGTATGATTTATCAGGCCAACCTGGTGCGCAAGCCGGAAGACCTGGGCAATCTGATTCTGGACAACAACGACCTTGAGCGTGAGCGTGGTATCACCATTCTGGCCAAGAATGTGTCCGTGACCTACAAGGGCGTGAAGATCAACATCATCGATACTCCAGGCCACAGTGACTTCGGCGGAGAAGTGGAGCGCGTGCTCAACATGGCCGTCGGCGTCCTCCTGCTGGTAGATGCCTTCGAGGGCTGCATGCCGCAGACCCGCTTCGTGCTGAACAAGGCCATCGAACTGGGCAAAAAGCCCATCGTCGTTATCAATAAGGTGGATAAACCCAACTGCCGCCCCGACGAAGTGCAGGAAGAGGTGTTCGAACTCATGTTCAACCTCGGCGCCAACGAGGACCAGCTGGAGTTCAAGACCATCTACGGCAGTGCCAAACAGGGTTGGATGTCTTACGACTGGAAAAAGCCGACCAGCGACATCACCGCCCTGCTGGATACCATCCTCGAAGAGATTCCCGCTCCCAAGATCGTGGAGGGGACGCCCCAGATGCTGGTCTCTTCCCTGGAGTTCAGCCCGTATGTTGGCCGTATCGCCGTGGGCCGCATTACCCGCGGTTCCCTCAAGACCGGCATGCCCGTAAGCCTTTGCAAACGTTACGATATCGTAGAAAAGTGCAAGATCAAGCAGCTGATGGTATTCGAAGGCCTGGGAAAGGCCAACGTGGACGAGGTCCAGTGCGGTGATATCTGTGCCGTGGTAGGTGTCGAAGGCTTCGAAATCGGTGACACCATCGCAGACTTCGAGAACCCGGAGGCCCTCCCGCCCATCGCCGTGGACGAGCCTACCATGAGCATGCTGTTCATGATCAACAACTCGCCTTTCTTCGGCAAGGACGGTAAGTTCGTGACCTCCCGTCACATCAAGGACCGCCTGGAGAAAGAGCTGGAGAAGAACCTGGCCCTGCGCGTCAAGCCCGGCGTGAATGCCGATAGCTTCATGGTGTATGGCCGAGGTGTGCTGCACCTGTCCGTGCTCATCGAAACCATGCGCCGAGAGGGCTTCGAGCTGCAGGTCGGCCAGCCCAAGGTGCTGGACAAGACCATCAACGGCCAGCGCTGCGAACCCATCGAGGAACTCTCCATCGAGGTCCCGGAGCAGTTCGTCGGCGCCGCCATCGAGATTTCCACCCGCCGCAAGGGTGCGCTCATCCGCATGGAACCCCGCGGAGACCGGACGCTGCTGGAGTTTGAGATTCCTACCCGTGGCCTCATGGGTCTGCGTTCCAATCTCCTTACCGCTACGCAGGGTGAGGCTGTCGTGGCGCACCGCTTCAAGGATTATCAGCCTTACAAGGGAGACATCGAGATGCGGACCAACGGTTCCCTCGTGTCCCTGGAAACCGGCGAGGCCATCGCCTACTCCATGAACAAGCTCCTGGACCGCGGCCGATTCTTCGTGGAACCCGGTGAAGAGATTTACGGCGGTCAGGTCGTCGGTGAACACACCCGTGACCGTGACCTGAACATCAATATCTGCAAGACGAAGAAGCTCACCAACGTGCGTGCAGCAGGCTCCGATGAGAAGGTCGCACTTCCCCCGGCCATCAAATTCTCCCTGGAAGAAGCCCTCGAGTATATCCAGGAAGATGAGCTGGTGGAAATCACGCCCAATCACATGCGTATGCGCAAGATCCAGCTGGATCCGCTGGACAGAAAGAGAAATTCCTCCTCAGAGGATTGATTTTCCGAAAATTATTCGTATCTTTGCACCCCTTAATCTGTTTTCGTGGAGATGAATCCGTTTGTCATACCCCTGAACGATTGGGCTGCGGGAGAGCGTAAGTTTCACTCCCACGCAGGATTAGAGTTCTTTCAAACGTTTGATAACACAGAAATCCTGGACGCCGATGTAAACGTGGAAATCAGGGTGGTCAAAGAAGGCAACCATAAGGTGGAGGCCGAACTTCGCCTGAGCGGGACCGTCACAGTTCCCTGCGACCGTTGCCTGGAACCCCTTGCCGTTCCCGTGGAGGCAGAACCTTCCGAGGTGTTCCAACTGGACACCGTTACAGAGGATTGGGACCTGAGCCAGGCAGTATACGACTACATCTGTCTATCACTGCCTTTGCAGCGGGTTCATCCGGAAGGGGAGTGCAATCCCGACACCGTCCGGTTTCTGGGTCAGGAAGAGCGAGAGAACGAGGAGGCTGAGGCAACCGGTGCGAACAGCCCGTTCGCCGCTCTGAAAGGACTTTTTGAGAGTAAATAAACAATTAAAAAAGATAAACAATGGCACATCCGAAACACAAACTCTCCAAGCAGAGAAGAGACAAGAGACGTACGCACGACTTTGCGCCCGTTCCCACTCTGAGCGTCTGCCCTAACTGCGGCGCCACCGTGATGTATCACCGCGTATGCCCCGAGTGCGGCTACTACCGCGGTCGTCAGATCATCGAGAAGAGCGCTGAATAAGCGCTTTTTTCGTTTTGGCCCCCGTGGCCAAGGCATGGCCCGGTAGTTCAACGGATAGAACGGAAGTTTCCTAAACTTTAAATAGAGGTTCGATTCCCCTCCGGGCTACTTGAAAGGAAAAATCTTCGGGTTTTTCCTTTTTTTGTATCCTGCCGCCGAAATAAGTACATTACGCAAAGGACTCCATTTCCCGATAGGATTCAATGACCTCGAGCCTACACTGAAAGCGGGTTTCCAGCCCGCAATTTTGTTATACCCAGGTCGTATTCGGAGTAGGTACTTTATTATCTGCGGCGATTTGTTCCTACGAGATAGGAGTATAGTAGGATGATAATCATGTGATCAAATGACAATCTCCATTCTGTAAAGATTAACATGAAGTGAAATAATAGCCATAAATGGTTGACAAATCACTTTATTTTATTAACTTTGTCAACCAAAAGAAGAAATACTACTTAATCCACAATATGGAATACAATAAAGAAATATTTGGCCAACGGCTAAAAAGCGCCAGGGAAATGAGAGGCCTTTCGATGGCCGACTTGTCCCAGGAACTTTCTGGTCTCGTTACCAGGCAGTCCATCTGCAAATATGAGGCTGGGAAAATGCTGCCAGACAGTGCGGTCCTCTTGAGATTAGCCCGTATTCTAGGCGTTAAACCAGACTACTTTTTTCGTCCTTTTTCTGTCGCTCTTTCCGGTATCGAGTTCCGGAAGAAGGCATCTATGTCTTCTAAGTCCTGCAAATCTGTTGAACAACAGGTCTTGGATAAAGTTGAACGTTATTTTGAAATTGAAGAAATCTGTGGTTTGCCCCATGTTTCTTCATTGGTGTCCGAGACTCACCCTATTCATTACGAAGATGATGTTAAGTCTCTTGTATCCCTCATTAGGAAAGAATGGGGGCTTGGGGATGATGGAATCATTGATGTTATCGGTCTTTTAGAAAGCCGCGGTATCAAGGTCGTTGAAATCGACTGTCCGGAGTCTTTCGATGGCCTCAGTGGCATGGCGGGAAATGCCTTTGTAATCGTAATCAACAAAGCCTTCCAATCGGAACGCAAACGCTTTACCGCTCTTCATGAGCTTGGCCACTTAGTAATGCAGTTCGACGAAACTATAGATAATAAAAAGAAGGAAGCGCTCTGCCACCTTTTTGCCAGTGAATTCCTTATCCCGCAGAACTCTTTTATGGATTGTATTGGGGAGTTGGGGAAAAATCGTTTGAATATCAAGCATTTTGCTGATATCCAGCGCGCTTTTGGAATATCAATTGATGCGCTTATCCGGAAAGCCTATGATGCTGGTTTGATTTCAGCCAGCCGATATAAGTACTATTTCATCCAAAAGAATAAAAACCCTCAATTAAAGGAATATGTTGAGCGGTCGAGGGCTGAAGATGAGCATCCTGAGCGCTTTGAATCCCTGGTTTATGATGCCTATTCCAAAGACATTATAAGCGTCTCCAAGGCTGCGTCATTGCTGAATACCTCCGTGGATCATATCCTTTCCACAGCTGTTGTTATGTAGATTTATTGCGAATGGAACGATTAGTAGTAAGTGATACAAACATCTTTATCGACCTGGTAAAGCTTGGAATACTGGCCGATTTCTTTTTCCTCCCATGGGAAATCCATACGACAGATTATGTGATGGATGAACTGACCGATTCTGCACAATACGATGCCGTAATCAGTTTTTACGACAAAGGGCGCCTCGCAGTCGGCTCTTTTTCTGCTGAGGAAGTTGTCGCTATCCACGACCAGAGTAACCAACCTGGATGTCACCTTTCTCCTACTGATCTTTCCGTTATTCAGTACTCTAGAAAGACAAAAGGGTGTAGTATTCTCACCGGGGACAAACATCTTAGGGAAACAGCCCAAAAAGAAGGTCTGGAAGTCCATGGTATTTTATTCGTTTTCGATGCATTAGTCGAGCATGGAATGCTTCCGGAGCCCCTTGCCGCCACTCTTTTGTTGCAACTTTACTCTTTCAACAAGCATCTCCCTGTAACCGAAATAGAAGATCGTATTAATAAATGGAAGCAGTTATGAAGTAAATATAGTTCCGACTATAAACACGGGAGAGCCCACCTGCAAGTAAACTCTCCCCTTCTTCGGATGAAGAAGCCACAGAAATAGTCACTCTGTGACACAAATATTCTCTACAAAGAAAGTCATTTTTTATGAGAATAACAAGTGGCTTCATTTCAGAGAATACCCACATCATTTTGTTTAATTCCCTAATTAATTGAAATATGGGTATTTTAAAAAACAAAACTGGGCATTTCAATGCCAGCCAGCCGGATTCACTGGTATCCCTGCGTAAAGCCGTAGAAGTGCTTTCGCATGATAATGAATTCACCAATGAAGTACTTCGATGCTTCTCCATAAATCCGGAAAGCCCGGAACAAATAAAGCAACCCCTTCGTGTTGGCAATGTCAAACAGCTTCTGGACGCATTGGCCGACTTGGATGATCGGGACTGGAAGATTGATGTGCCCACAGAGCTCCATAGCATCGATCTTGAAAAGGTTCTTGAGAATGACTACGCACAGTTCCATCTGTACGGGATCAAGAACCTGGACCTGGTCAAGGCAATTAGGGCCGATCATCTCCAGGTAGAGTCCCGTTATTCCGCTAGAAGCGATATGCTTGAGTACTACAACTTTAGCAAATTCGCATCTTTCCTTCATTTACATCAGATGGACCCTTATGCAAAAAGCATTTGGGAGCACCTGCAAAGAACTATAGGCGAGGAGAAAAGATGCTCTGCCCGTTTACTCTACCATAAGGAAGAAGACAAATACTATCTCCGTGCTGTTACGTCGGAACTCGGATATAAAAATTACGGTATAAATTTCTCTGTCTTGGTAGCATTATTGGCAGTGGATTCCTACGCAAGGTCTAATAACGACATCGTTTTCATCGACCAATACAATGTCGATGATTCCACAGTGGACCTTTCTTTCCAATTCTCCAAGCAAGTCAGTCTTGGAAAGGGTATGTCTTTGTCTCTTAACCTGCTGCTTAACAATGACGAAAATCGTCAATCATCTGTTGCAATGAACGCAATGTTCAAAGTCCAGTATGACAAAGACGGCAACAGTCTTTATCTAAAGCCGGCTTCATATGAGGTCAAGCCCAAGCAGTATGTGGCTGACATGTTGACATATACTCACGCGATGAAAGTCTCAACGGTTTATGAGAAGATTAAAACTCTTCCAGTCCTCATCGAAAAGTACATTCAGCAGGTAAAGGACAATGCGGACGCAATACTGAATATTAAGGATCCGCAGATTATCAAAGATCACCTTCTAAGGAAAGTTGAGAGAGCCAGAAAGGAGGAGTTTATGGGCTATAAGGAGGCCGTGATCAAAAAGATCATCAGCATGGAAGTCAAGACTGTGTTTGATCTATTTGAAGTGCTTCGTAGCGTGGAGGAACTCTTTGGCGACGATATCCGTTCCCGTACATTCTGGCGCGAGAGGCTTTACGAAACTCTCATTTATCGTGGAAAGAATGATTAGTGTTGAATTAAGGTTTGAGCATGTCCTTCCCGTATTGACCTGAACTGGAAGCCGATTGAAAACCATTTAATTGAGTGGCCCCAAGTGAAATAGTCGCCTAATTCTTAAGGTCGATTATCATCTTTTTGCTCCGCTTTTAGATAGTGAAAATATGGATTACAAGGGTCTGGAATCCACTTTTTGAGTTCCCAGATCTTCTCCGAGTCCTCCAGAAAAAGGTTCGATATTATATCACTTGGGGCTACGAAAAAGACAGGCATGCGCCTGTCTTTTTTGCATCCCGGAGGGGAGAGTTTTTTGTTTTCTTTTGGTTGTTTCGTACATTTGGGTATGAATATGCTTCAAGAAGAGATGATGCGACAGGCCGATCCGGCGCAGGTGGCGGGGTTGGCAAGGTTTTTCAAGACCGGGCCCGGACAGTATGGGGAAGGGGACAAGTTCCTCGGGATCAAGGTGCCCGTCACGCGCGAAGTGGTCAAGGCCTGCTGGAAGCAGACGGATATGGCCGATTTGGAAGTGTGCATCGCCAGCGAATACCACGAGGTCCGTCTGGCCGCGCTGCTCACGCTGGTGGAAATCTTCAAGCACAGGAAGGACCTGCGCCAGGAGTGCGTGGACTTCTACCTGAGCCATACCCGATACATCAATAATTGGGACCTCGTTGACCTGAGCTGCTACCCGCTGCTGGGGGTGTGGCTCCTGGACAAGGACCGCACGCTCCTGTACGACCTCGCCCGTAACGGAAAGACCCTCTGGGAGCAGCGCATCGGCATGGTGAGCACCATGACCTTCGTCCGCCACGGCCAGCTGGAAGATACTTTCGCCCTGGCCGATATCCTCCTGCACCACCCCCACGACCTCATCCACAAGGCCGTCGGCTGGCTGCTGCGGGAAGCCGGCAAACGCGACAAGCCCGCTCTGGAAGCCTACCTCGCGCCTCGCTACAAGACCATGCCCCGCACCATGCTCCGATACGCCATCGAGAAATTCCCCGAAAACGAACGAAAACAATATTTGTCCAAATATTAAAATTTTTCACTACCTTTATCGCGCCAGTTCGAACTGGCGTTGTATGAACCCGTTAACCTATTGGAAAATGAAACGACTTATTACGACTTCCATCGTACTGCTTCTATTTTCCGCATCAATGGCATGGGCACAAAGTTTTACCGTTTCCGGCGTCATCAAAGATCTGGATAGCGGTCAGCCTGTGGATTATGCCACCGTGGTGCTGAAATCATCGGAGCAGTGGGCAATTGCCAATGCGCAAGGTGAATTCACCGTAAAGAATGTTCCGGAAGGTAAGAACGTGCTTTCCGTTTCATGCCTCGGCTACGTGACCTTCAACCGCGAGATCACCGTCACCAAGGACATGAAGGACCTGAAAATCAACCTGGTCCTGGACAACCTGAGGTTGGAAAGCGCCGTCGTGACCGCGAAGGAGAACACCAGCTCCGCCGCCACATCCAGAACCATCGACAAGGTGGCGCTGGAACACGTGCAGGTCATGAACGTAACCGACATCAGCGGCCTTCTTCCCGGCGGAAAGACCTCCTCCTCCACGCTCACCAGTACCCAGACCTTCTCCATCCGTGGAGGCGGTTCCTTCGGTACGGCCGTGGAACTGGACGGTGTCCGTCTGACGAACAACGCCTCCTTCACCAGCATGTCCGGTGTGGCCACCAACAACATCGCCTCTTCCAACGTGGAGTCGGTGGAAGTGATCACCGGTGTTCCCTCCGTGGAATACGGTGACATGACCTCCGGTGTCGTAAAGATCAATACCCAGCGGGGTAAGACCCCCTGGTCCGTGACCATGTCCACCAGCCCGCTCACCAAGCAGGTCTCCCTGAACAAGGGCTTCAGCCTGGGCACCGCCCGTTCCGGCGAGTCCCTCGGCGTGCTCAACTCCACGGTGGAGTACACCCGCTCCGTGAGCAACAAGATGTCCCCCTTCTCCTCCTATGACCGTAAGCAGCTGAGCCTGACCTACAGCCGTCAGTTCTCCCGCGGCGCCTTCGCGGATAAGCCCCTGCGCCTGTCCGCCACCGTCACTGGCAACCTCGGCGGCTACAACGACAAGGCCGATCCCGACCGCCTCCTGGAGACCTTCTCCGTGGGCAAGGACAACGCCCTGCGCGGCTCCATCTCCGCAAACTGGCTGCTGAGCAAGAAGTGGATCACCAACGTGGAACTCATGGCATCGGCCGTGTACAGCGACAAGCGCTCCAGAGGCCGCAGCCGCTATTCCGAGTCCATCAGCAGCGTCAGCATGCACGCCAAGGAAGAAGGCTATTACATGGGCACTCCCTGGGTGGAAGGCGGTGACAACATCGCCGTCCTCCTGCCTCCCGGCATCTGGTACAACACCATGGCCCACGACGACCGCCCCTTGAACACCCGCGTCTCCCTCAAGGCAAACTGGGCGAAGAACGTCGGCCGCATCAATAATAAGGTAAAGGTCGGCGCAGAGTGGACGGCCGATAAGAACTTCGGTATCGGCACCTGGGCCGAGGAACCCTCGACCGCACCCTCCTGGCGCGAGTACCGCTACCGCGACATTCCCACGATGTCCAACGTGGGCGTGTACATCGAGGACAACTTCCTCCTCCACCTCCCGAACGAAGGCAGCCTGAACGTTATCGCCGGTGTCCGTAACGACAACACGATCATCCCCGGATCGGCCTACGGCGTCACTTCCAGCATCTCCCCCCGCTTCAACGTGAAGTGGAACGTCTTCTCCGGTAAGGGACGCGGAGACCGCTTCCTCCGCGAACTCTCCTTCCGCGGCGGCTGGGGCGTGGCTTCCAAGCAGCCCTCCTTCGCCGTTCTGTATCCGGCTCCCGGTTACTTCGACCTGGAAGTGTTCCGTTCCACCGCAGCGGCGGACAACACCGTCTATCAGGCCTACTACCTGATGCCCCAGACCATCGAGTACAACCCCAACCTCCGTTGGCAGCGGGACCATCAGGCCGAGGTCGGCGTGGACATGAACCTCGGCGGCGCCCACATCTCCCTGGCCGGTTATTACACCCGGACCATCGGCGCCTACCGCGAGATTGAGACGTACAAGCAATTCTCCTATTACTATACCGGTCCCAATGCCGTCCAGGGTAATCCCATCCCGGCCGAGGACCGCACCTTCTCCATCAACGGAGACGGTGTCGTGACGGTCCACGACAAGACCGGCACGCTTCCCTCGACCCCGCTTGATGGCATCACCCGCAACCAGTTCCTTGCCAGCTACACCATGGACAACGACGACAACCCCGTCACCCGTGCCGGCCTGGAATGGATCATCGACTTCCCCCGCATCAAGCCCATCAACACCACGATCCGCTTCGACGGTAACTACTATGTCCAGCGCTCCGTCTATTCCGACTATCTGCCCTACTACCTGAACAACAGAATGTCGGCCGACGGCAGCCTGCTCAAGTACATGGGCTGGTACTATGGCGGCCACAACACCTCCAACGGTTCCGAGAGCCGCAGCGTCAAGGCCAACCTCACCTTCACCACCAACATTCCGAAGGTGGGAATGGTGCTCTCCCTCAAGCTGGAGGGCAACCTCTTCACCTACTCCCGGACCCTCAGCGAGCGCGCCGACGGATCGGTCCGCAGCTACGTACTGGCCGACAAGACCGACCCTCTCTCCTTCATCGAAGGGAAGTCCATCTACGACGAAGAAGGCTACACGGTGTTCTTCCCGGAGGCCTATTCCAGCTTTGACAAACCGGACGAGCAGATTCCCTACCTGCAGGCACTCCGCGATGCCAAGGAGAACGACCCGGAACTGTATTCCGACCTTGCTCAGCTCCTGATCACGAACACGACGGACAACTATACCTACATGAAGGACTACCTCAGCCCTTCCTTCAACGCCCACTTCAGCGTGACCAAGGAAATCGGTAAAGTCGCGTCCATCTCCTTCTATGCCAACAACTTCATCAACATGCAGAATCGTGTGTATTCTACCCGCACAAAGAGCTGGCTGACGATGAATCCTTCTGTTTATTACGGCCTTACGCTCAGGCTCTTCTTTTAATGCTAAGCGATTATGAAAAGACTGTTCTTTATCATGATGGTTGCGGGAACCCTGTTCTCCGCCATCTCCTGTCAGCGTAAAGACAGGCAGGTTCCCGTGAATATCGGCGTCCAGCTGCAGTTTGAGGGCAGCACCTTCGACGTAGAAGGAATCCGGATCATCCTGAGCGACGCCGACGGCATCGTGGATTACACGGCCACCACCAACGCCACCGGCTATGCGGAATTCCATGTTCCTTCCGGGCAATATAGCGCTACCACCGTCTATAAGATCCTCCAGAACGGAGAAAGAATCTCCTATAACGGTATCAACTCCTCCATCATCGTTGGGGAAGGCAATGCCAATGCCTTCAATATCGACCTCCTGAAGGTCGTGAGCCAGCAGGTGATTATCAAGGAACTCTATAACGGCGGCTGCCTGGCCGCAGACGGTCTGGGCGCCTACCAGAGCGACCAGTACTTCACCATCTACAATAACTCCTCCGAGCCCGCCGACATCTCCGACCTCGTTTTCGGCATCGGCGCCCCGTATGAGGGCGCTTCCGCAAACGCCTATTATGGAGACGACGGTGTCCTGATATACGAACATGAGGACTGGATCCCCGCGGGCGGCGCCCTCTGGTGGTTCAAATCCGAGTCCGTAACGCTCGCGCCTTATACGGAACTCACCGTGGCCGTCGCATCGGCGACGAACCATACTGCCGTCAACCCCAATTCCGTGGACCTGAGCAAAGAGGAATACTATTGGATGTGCAATGTGGGCCTGGGCCAGATGTACGACAGAGCCAGGAAGTATGCCTGCTCCGAGAATATCAAACCGGAACATTACCTCACCGGAAAGGCCTTCGCCATGACGCCTACCGGCTGGCCGCTCTCCACGGCCTCGCCCACGTTCTTCACCGGAAAGATGCCCCGCGAGGAGGCCGATGCCCTGTGCATGGATTCCGCCGGTCTGGACAAGACCCTGGGCGCCATGTTCTCCTGCGTGAAGTTCCCCAAGGCCAACGTCTATGACGCCGTCGAAATCTGGGCCAAGGGCAATGAGTCCACCAGCCACGTCCGCTTCTCGGCCGACATCAACTCCAACTACGTGCTCCTGACCCCGAAGCTGGGCTACAGCGTGTACCGCAACGTGGACAAGGAAGCTACCGAAGCCCTTCCTGAAAATGAAGGAAAGCTTGTCTATGGGTATACCGGAGGAACCGAGGACGTAGGCGGTTCCACCGATCCTTCCGGAATCGATGCCGAGGCTTCCATCGCCAACGGTGCCCACATCCTCTATTCGGACACCAACAATTCATTTACGGATTTCCACCAGCGGAAAGTTTTCGCCCTTAAGAAATGAATGCCATGAGGTTACGCTTAATCACCATATATGCACTCGCTCTGGGCGGCGCCCTTGCCGCCGGAGCCCAGGAGAAGCGCGACGCAGTGCGCGACTATGATTTCGTCAAGTCCGTCACGCCGGTTCTCAACCTTTCCAACCCGGCCGCCATGGCCGGATGGGACGGCAAGATTTCCGAAGCGGCCGTCAGTTTTGACAAGGCCGACGGAGACCTGATTTCCCTGACCCAGTCCGGAAACAGCTTCGAAGTTTCGGCCAACACCGAGTCCTTCTACCGCGTTTCCAATAAGATCGCCTTCTTCGGCCACATCGACTGGTCCTACTTCAGCGGGAAAGACATGGGTGGCCCCATCCTCATCGACCCGGAATTCAATCCCGTGAACTTCTACGAGAGCGATCCCACTACCATCGGCAACAAGAATACGGAGTCCTATTCGCTCAAGGGCGGAATCAGCTACAACTTCTCCGACCGCTGGGCCGCCGGCCTTTCCGTCAAGTTCGACGGCCGCGACCAGACCAAGCTCAAGGACCCCCGTTTCCTGACCTACTGGACAGACCTCGCCTTTGACGCCGGTGTTTCCTTCCGTCCCAGCTCTTCCGTGCTCTATGGCGCATCGGCCTTCTTCCGCACTACGCGGGAGGCCGTGCAGGGCGGTATCTACGGTAAGACGGACCAGTCCTACTTCTTCCAGATCGACCGTGGCGGATGTTTCGGTACCGTCTCCGAGCTGGTCGGCAGCCGTGGCGCGCTTTCTCCTTCCGACAAGCGCAACATGGACAACAACCTGTTCGGCGGCGCCATCCAGGCTGCCATCGGCAACCGTTTCTTCGGAGAAATCACCTTCACCGCCCGTGACGGTTACTACGGACGCAAGTCCAGCGGCTCGCCCGTCTTCTTCGAGTTCGACGGTTACGAGTTCCGTCTGAATACGGCCTACATGATCCATGCCGGCAAGAGCATCCACCGCTTCGGCCTCTCCGCCGGCTATGCCTACCTGGCCAACGAGGAGAACTCCTTCGAGTACGTTACGCCCGTCGGCGGCGTCACCCGGGTGGAATACACCGGCAAGAAGTTCGTCATGGACCGCAGCGTCGTGGACGGAACCTTCAGCTACCGCTGGTTCTATGGCATGAAAGACCAGCGTCCTTCCCTCACGGTAGGAGCCGACTTCACTGTCTCCTCCAAGAAGCAGCTGACGGAGATCTATCCCTTCTACCGGAACCAGGATCTCACCCGCTTCGATGCCGATGTCTTCATCACGAAGGACATCCCGCTGGGCGGCAAGTCCATCCTGAACATCGGCGCCCACGGCCTGTATCACACCGGCAGCGGTACGCCGAAGGCCGACGGCCTCTACGCTGAGGCTACCTCGTCCGTGCTCAAGAGCTTCGACATGTGGCTGGATCCGCAGTTCGAGTATGACACCGCTACCCGCGCCGGCGGCCTGCTGTCCGTGGAGTGGCTGCTCACCCTGGACAAGGTGACTCCCTATGTACGTGTATCAGACACATACACGGCGCTCATGAAGAACGCCGTGTACATGAAGGGAAACAACCGTAATGTGGCGAGCGTAACGCTCGGAATCCTGTTCTAACCGAACCCGTTCGGTTTATTTCAGAAGGGGAGAGAGGGTCTCGAAGATCTTTTCTCCCCTTAATCCTCTCTCGACGATACGGCCGTCGGGATCAAAGAGGATGAGGTGCGGAATGGCATCCACGCCGTAGATCTTCGAAGGAACGCTCTGTGCGTTGTAGATGACGGGCCAGGTGATGCCCAGCTCCGGAACGATGGCTTCCGTGTCTGCGCGCTTGTCGGACACAGCCACGCCCACGATCTCGAATTTCTTGCCTTTATAGCGTTTGTAAACCTCCCTGAGTACGGGCATCTCCGCCTTGCACGGGGCGCACCAGCTGGCCCAGAAATCCACCAGGACATACTTGCCCTTGCCGACATAGTCGGACAGGCTCACGGGGCCACCGTCGGCGCTGCCGTCCTCGATGGTGAAATCCGTGAACATCGCGCCGATGGCGGTCCGCTCCAGCTGCTCCAGGCGCTCGTGTTCGCGCACGATGTCGGGGTGGTTCCTGACGAACTCGCCGGCGGCCGCATAAAGGGAGTCAAAGACCGGCTTGTTGCCGCGGCCCATCAGCATCAGCGGGCTCACGCCCAGGATGTCATTGGTGTGTCCGGCGAACAGCTCGCTGTTATAGTCCCAGCCGCGCGTATTCTCGTATTTGCCGCGCAGGCGGTTGAGGTCGTCGTTGAGGGGCGTGCCGATGGCAGTGATGGCGTCGGAGAATGTCACCTTGACGGTACCGGGCTCCAGCACCACGGGAGCGTTGGGCTTGGGATTGCCCTGGCTGAAGAGGATGACATGGGCCACTTCCGGCTCCTCGGCGACGCCTTCGAAGCGGAACTGGCCGCCCTGCACCTTCGCCGTATCGGTGGTGCGGCCGTGGCGCAGGTACACGTCGCAGCCTTCGCAGTCCTCGGCAAGGACCTTTCCTTTAATTACATAAGCGTTGGGATTCTGATTGCATGCGCAGAGGGTCATGAGGCATGCCGCAAGGGGGAAGAATAGTCTTTTCATACTATAACACAGATGGTTTGCATCCGCGAAGATAAGGAAATGTTTCGACATTCCTCAAAATAATTTGGCCGATACTAAAATTTATTACTAACTTTGTCTCCCGAAGAAATTTACGTTGTGTTTCGACAGGAACTAAATAGTTAATTTTGGTAGGAAGGCTATTTCGCGCACAGCGAATTAGCCTTCTTTTTTATATGGTTTTTAGTAGCAGTTTTAATTAAGCGTAATGAGCAAGGCAAAGCTTATTTTGGAGGATGGAAGTGTCTATGAGGCGCTCTCTTTCGGCAGCGAGAAGTCGGTTTCCGGCGAACTGGTCTTCTACACGGCCATGATCGGCTACCCCGAGAGCCTCACCGACCCTTCCTACAAAGGTCAGATCCTGGTCCCGACCTTCCCGATGATTGGTAACTACGGCGTCCCCGACGACCAGCAGGAAAACGGTATTTCCCGCAATTTCGAATCCGAGAAGATCCATTGCACCGCACTGGTCATCTCGGATTATTCGGAGAAATACAGTCACTGGAACTCGGACAGGAACCTCGGCACCTGGCTGAAACAGCAGGACGTCCCCGGCCTGTACGGCATCGACACCCGTGACCTGACCAAGAAACTCAGGGAACACGGCGCCATGCTGGGCAAGATCGTCTTCGAAGGCGAGGATGTGCCCTTCCACGATCCCAACAAGGAAAACCTCGTGGCCCAGGTCTCCACTCCGGAAGTCCGCTACTACGGCAACGGCAAGTACAAGGTGACGCTCGTGGACTGCGGCGTCAAGAACAACATCCTCCGCTGCCTGCTCAAGCACGACGTCACCATCAAGCGCGTCCCCTGGAACTACGACTTCACCCAGGAGAACTACGACGGCCTGTTCATCTCCAACGGCCCCGGCGACCCCGCCATGTGCACCGAGACCATCGAGCACATCAAGGTGGCCCTCACCCAGGACCGTCCCATCATGGGTATCTGCCTCGGCAACCAGCTGATGGCCCTTGCCGCCGGCGCCAGGACCTACAAGATGAAGTACGGTCACCGCGGCCACAACCAGCCCGTGAAGGTCCCCGGCACCCATACCTGCTACATCACCTCCCAGAACCACGGCTTCGCCATCGACGACAATACGCTTCCCTCCGACTGGAAGCCCCTGTTCGTCAACCTCAATGACGGTACCAACGAAGGCATCACCCACGTGAGCAAGCCCTTCTTCTCGGCCCAGTTCCATCCTGAGGCCTCCAGCGGCCCGGTCGATACCGAGTCCCTTTTCGCCACCTTCGTAGAGAACATGAAAAAGAACAGAAAGTAATGACTGAATCCATCCATAAAGTCCTGATTCTGGGCTCCGGCGCCCTCAAGATCGGCCAGTCCGGCGAATTCGACTATTCCGGCTCCCAGGCCCTCAAGGCCCTGAAAGAGGAAGGCCTGAAGACCGTCCTCATCAACCCCAACATCGCAACCGTCCAGACCTCCGAGGGCATTGCCGATGCCACCTACTTCCTCCCGGTGACCGCCGAGTTCACCGAGAAAGTCATCGAGAAGGAGCACCCGGATTCCATCATGCTTTCCTTCGGCGGCCAGACCGCCCTGAACTGCGGTATCGAACTCTACCGCAAGGGCATCCTGGAGAAATACGGCGTCAAGGTGCTGGGTACCCCGGTACAGGCCATCATCAACACGGAAGACCGTGAGCTTTTTGCCGATATGATGCGCTCCATCGGCGTCAAGACCGCCCGCAGCGAAGCCGTCAACAGCATCGAGGAGGCCCTCAAGGTCGTGCGCGAAATCGGCTATCCCGTCATCGTGCGCGCCGCCTACACCCTCGGCGGCCTCGGCTCCGGCTTCTGCTCCAACGACGAAGAACTCAAGGAGCTGGCCTCATCGGCCTTCACCTATTCTCCCCAGATCCTCATCGAGGAGTCCCTCAAGGGCTGGAAGGAGATCGAATACGAGGTGGTGCGCGACCGCTACGACAACTGCATCACGGTCTGTAACATGGAGAACTTCGACCCGCTCGGTATCCATACCGGCGAGAGTATCGTCGTGGCTCCTTCCCAGACCCTCAGCGACCGCGAGTACCACCGCCTGAGGGAGATCGCCATCAAGATCATCCGCCACGTCGGCATCGTGGGCGAGTGCAACGTCCAGTATGCCCTGGACCCCGACTCCGAGGACTACCGCGTCATCGAGGTCAACGCCCGCCTCAGCCGTTCGTCGGCCCTCGCCTCCAAGGCTACGGGCTACCCGCTGGCCTTCGTGGCCGCCAAACTGGGCCTCGGAAAAGGCCTGGACGAGGTCCCCAACTCCGTGACCAAGGTTACATCGGCCTGCTTCGAGCCGGCGCTCGACTATATCGTCTGCAAGATCCCCCGCTGGGACCTGGGCAAGTTCGAAGGCGTCTCCCGCCAGCTGGGCTCGTCCATGAAGTCCGTGGGTGAGGTCATGGCCATCGGCCGTTCCTTCGAGGAAGCCATCCAGAAGGGTTTGCGCATGATCGGTCAGGGTCTGCACGGCCTCCTGTGCAACAACGTGGAGATCGCCGATGTGGACGCCGAACTGAAGCACCCCACCGACAAGCGCATCCTGGCCATCGTCAAGGCGTTCGAGCAGGGCTATTCCATCGACCGCATCCACGAGATCACCAAGATCGACAAGTGGTTCCTCTTCCGCCTGGAGAACATCTACCGCTACAGCGACCGCCTGAAGGCCCTGTCTTCGGTCGAAGCCCTCGACGCCGAGACCTTCCTGGGCGCCAAGAAGCTGGGCTTCTCCGACTGGCAGATCGGCACCCTCATCTCCGGCTCCACCGGTATCGACAGCCATGAGCGGGGCATGGAAGTCCGCCGCCGTCGTCTTGCCCTGGGCATCCGCCCCTGCGTGAAGCAGATCGACACCATGGCCGGCGAATATCCCGCCACCACCAACTACCTGTACCTGACCTATAACGGTACTACCGACGACATCGAGTGCGAGAAGGACCTTAAGTCCGTGATCGTGCTGGGCAGCGGCGCCTACCGCATCGGCTCCAGCGTGGAGTTCGACTGGTGCGGCGTCACCGCCGTGAAGAAGATCCAGGAAATGGGCTACCGCGCCATCATGATCAACTACAACCCCGAGACCGTCAGTACCGACTACGACGTCTGCGACCGCCTCTTCTTCGATGAACTCTCCCTGGAAAGGGTGCTGGACATCTGCGAGATGGAGCGTCCGCTGGGCGTGATCGTCTCCACCGGCGGCCAGATCCCGAACAACCTGGCCCTCAAGCTGGACGCCGCCGGCGTGCGCATCCTGGGCACCAGCGCCCAGTCCATCGACATGGCCGAGGACCGCGAGAAGTTCTCCCGCATGTGCGACTCCCTGGGCATCGACCAGCCGCGCTGGAAGGAACTCTCCAGCGTCGAGGATATCTATGCCTTTGCCGATGAGGTCGGCCTCCCCATCATGATCCGTCCCTCCTACGTGCTCTCCGGCGCGGCCATGAAGGTGGTCTTCAGCCGCGAAGAGCTGGAAAGCTCCCTGAAGGACGCCGTCGTGGTGAGCCAGGAGCACCCTGTCGTCGCTTCGGAATTCCTGCAGCGCGCCAAGGAAGTGGAAATCGACGCCGTCGCCCGCAACGGCGAAATCAAGTGCTACGCCATCTCCGAGCACATCGAGTTCGCCGGCGTGCACTCCGGTGACGCCACTGTGGTGTTCCCTGCCCAGAAGCTCTACTACGAGACCCTCCGCCGCATCCGCAAGACGGCCGCCAAGATTGCCGCCTCCCTGCAGATCTCCGGTCCCTTCAATATCCAGTTCCTGGCCAAGGACAATGACCTGCGCGTGATCGAGTGCAACCTGCGCGCCTCCCGCAGCTTCCCGTTCGTGTCCAAGATCACCAAGTTCAACTTCATCGGCATGGCTACGGAGATCATGCTCGGCAAGGACGTCTCTCCCTACGGAAAGACTTTCGCCGACATCGACTACGTGGGCGTCAAGTGCTCCCAGTTCTCCTTCTCCCGCCTCCTGAACGCCGACCCCGTCCACGGCGTGGACATGGCGTCCACCGGCGAGGTGGCCTGCATCGGCGACAACTACTACGAGGCCCTGCTGATGAGCATGCTCTCCGTGGGCTACAACATCCCCTCGAAGGACAAGGGCATCCTCATCTCCTCCGGCCCCTCCCACTCCAAGGCCGAGCTGCTGGACGCCGCCCGGATGCTCAAGGAAGCCGGCTATAAGATCTACGCCACGGCCGGCACCGCCGCCTCCCTCGCAGAGAACGGCGTCCCCGCCGAGACCGTCCACTGGCCCGACAGCGTCAAGAAGCCGAACGTGCTGGAACTCATCGAGAACCACGCCTTCGACCTGGTGGTCAACATCCCCAAGAACTTCACGGAGAGAGAGCTGCGTAACGGATACCTCATCCGCCGCAAGGCCGTGGACCACAACATCCCGCTCATCACCAATGCCCGCCTGGCCAGCGCCTTCATCCACGCCATCTGCAAGATCGACGTGCCCAACCTGGCGGTAAAGGCCTGGCAGGAGTATTGATCCGGGCGACATTCTAAAATAATTGTTTATCTTTGTATTGATTAACAAGGATAGACAATGGAAGAAAAAACGCTTGTTGTATCTGCCGAGCAGATGCGAAACACCCTGGGCCTGAAGGGTAAATTTGGCCTCCGGGTGGCCAACTGGATTCTGAACCTGTTGGATATCAACAAGGTAAACGATATACAATCCCGCTACCCCGACCTCAAGGGCCCTTCTTTCTCCGAGAAGGTCCTTGAGGAGGTGGGCGTGAAATACGAGCTGCCCCAGGAGGATCTGAAGAACATCCCCGCCGAGGGAGGCTTCATCACCATCTCCAACCATCACTTCGGCAGCATCGACGGCCTCATCCTGAACGCCGTCGTGGGCTCCCGCCGCCCGGACTACAAGCTCCTGACCACCTTCCTGCTGGCCCTCATCCCCAGCCTGAAGGAAGCCTTCCTCCCCGTGGACAACCTCTCCGGCGGCAAGGCCGATGCCAAGAGCGTCAACGGCATCCGCATGGCGCTGAGGCACATCGCCGACGGCGGCTCCATCGGCTTCTTCCCCGCCGGGGAAGTGGCTACCTGGCAGCACCGCAACAAGCGCCGCGAGGGCGGCTTCTTCACCATCCAGGACAAGCCCTGGGCCGACAACATCACCAAGCTCATCAAACGTTCCGGCCTCCCGGTCGTTCCCATCTACTTCGAAGGTACCAATTCCAAGACCTTCCATCGCCTTGGCCTCATCCATCCCCGCCTGCGCACCGTCCGCCTCATCCACGAACTGTTCAACAAACAGGGCACCACGGTGAAGGTCCGCATCGGCCGGCCCATCCTGCCCGAAGAGCTCGAAGGACGCGAAATCTCCGAGCTCAGCTGGTACCTGCGCAGCCGCTGTTATGCGCTGAAAAACGCGGAATAATAAGAAAATATACGTATCTTTGCAGGATATGGGAAAAAGGACAACCGTAGTTGCGGTAGCGGCTTTGGCTCTACTTCTGGCCGGTATTACACTGGCCGTGATCCGGCTTTACCAGCCGGCGGGCCCCCGCGCCGATGAGAAGAAGCTGGATGCCTCCTGGCATATCCTCGGCGCCATCCCTTCGGATGCTACCGCCGTCGTGGTATTTGACGGCTCCTCCAAGGCCGCCGCTTTACTGGCCGATTCCACCGGTTTCCTCCAGGGCCTCCTGGCCCCCGGCAATCCCGCCTTCATCCGCTACCTGAACGCCATCGGCCGTAACAGGATGGCCATCTCCCTGCACAACAGCGGTTCCCTGGTCCCCCTCGTCGCCGCCCAGATGGAGCAGGCCGATTCCACCCTCGAGGCCCTCGCCGCCAAGGCCGGCCTCAAGCTGCATTACGTAGAAGGCTTCCTCCTGGCCTCCCGCAGCGAGACCTTCCTGAACGCCGGCGCCCGCCAGCTGGAGGAAGGCCATTCCATCCTGGGAACCCGTCATCTGCAGGACCTCGTGAGCCACGTCTCCGGCCCCGAAGTGATCCTGGTCGCCCATTCCCACGCCCCGAAGCTGCTGCAGATGTATGCCGGCAAGGCTTTCCAGCCCCGGGCTACCTTCGTCAAGAACCTTACGGCCTGGAGCGCCTGGACGGTCCAGACCCTCTCCGGCGATAAGCTGGTCCTCGGCGGCGTCGCCCTTCCCGGTGACGGCGTGTCCAGCTATTTCAAAGCCTTCAGCGGAACCCCCGCCCAGCAGCCTGAGTTCCCCCAGGCCCTGCCTTATTTCACCGCCGGCGCCGTATCCGTTCCCGTGGCCGGTGTTGAGGAATACCTCGCCGCCCGCCGCCTGGAGGAAGACGGCAACGGACATCTGGTCCAGTTCAACAAGGCCCTCAAGGCCCGTAACGGCCAGAAGCTCACGGTGGAGGAATGGTTCTCCAGCCTGCAGCCCAAGGAAGTGGTCCGCGCCCGCTTCACCGACGAGAACGGTGTCCAGCGCGAGGCCGTGCTCGTGCGCAGCGCCAAGGACCTGAAACTGGGCAGTGAAACCCCGAACGCCTACCGCGGCGCCCTCGCTACCGTCCTGGGACCGGACTTCGCCCTCCAGGACAGCGTCTGTGCCGCCGTCAACAACCGTTGGAGCGTCTTCGCAGACCTCCCCACCGTCCGCCTTTTCGCCGACAAGTCCTTCCTAGAGTACTCCCTGAAAGACCGCATGTCGGACGCTTCCGTCGAGCTTCCGGAGGGCATCGTGGCCTACGCCTCCCTCTCGGACGACCCCGATTTCGCCGGCCAGCTCTTCACCAAATCCTTATCGGCCCCGCTGCTTTCTTTCGTGAAAGGCGCCGGCTATGCGCCTGCGGCTGCGTCGCTGAACCTGTCCGGCCCGCTGCCTTCCATGCGCGTCCAGCTGGAGACGCAGGCCCTGAAGGGCACCAAGGCCCAGGTGCTGGAGCGTGACACCGTCGTGGTGGTCCCCGGCGGCCTGTTCCCCGTGACCAACTTCGCCAGCGGAAAGACCAACTACCTGTACCAGAACGCCCACCAGGCCATCTGCCTCAGGGACGAGAACAACAAGGACGTCTGGGGCGTTCCCTTCAAGGAAACCATCTGCGGCCGCGTGCAGACCATCGACTTCTACAACAACAAGAAGCTCCAGTGGCTCTTCTGCGCCGGCAGCAAGCTCTACCTGATGGACCGCCTGGGCCGATGGGTGAACGGTTTCCCCATCAATCTGCCGAAGCCTGTCCTGCTGGGACCGGACGTGTACGACTTCACCGGTGCGGGCGGTTATACTGTCATGATCCTTCACAAGGACAATACCCTGGAAAGATACAATCTGCACGGAGAGAAGGTGCCCGGATTCAAGGGAATCTGCGCGCCCGAGACCGTGAAGAACCTGCCGGAACTCCTGGAGACCTCCGGCAAACGCTACTGGGTGGTGCGTACCTCCATCCAGACCCTCATCTACCCCTTCGAGGGAGGTGAGCCCCTGTACAAGGCCGAGGGCGGCAAGATGCTCAAACCCGACGCCCGCCTCGCTCCTACGTCCAAAGGCGTGAGCGCAGAATGTTACGACGGGAAAACCCGTGATATCAAGTTGAACTAAAATCTTACCCTTAGAAGACATGGAATTTAAGTCTGTTAATAAAACGCTTCAGGAAAGCATGGTCCGCAACTGGGACCGTCCTGCCCTTACCAACTACCAGGGCATGACACTGGCCTACCGTGACGTGGCCCGCAGAATCGCCAAACTGCACATCGCCTTTGAAGAGTGCGGTCTCAAGAAAGGAGACAAGGTGGCTATCTGCTCCCGTAACCAGGCCAACTGGGGCGTCAGTTTCCTGGCCGCCATCACCTATGGTGCCGTGGCCGTCCCTATCCTGCATGAGTTCAAACCCGGCAATATCCACTACCTGGTCAACCACTCCGAGGCCCGCGTCCTGTTCGTGGACGATGTGATCTGGGAGGGACTTTCGGCCGAAGAAATGCCGGATCTGGCCGTGGTGGTCCAGATCAATACCTTCAAGTTCCTGCACGCCGCCACGGAAGAGCTGGCTCAGGTGCGCGAGCACCTCAATGAGGAATTTGGCAAGCGCTATCCCAACAACTTCGAGCCCGAGGACCTCAATTACTACGAGGATTCCCCCGAAGAGCTGGCCATCATCAACTACACCTCCGGTACTTCCGGCTTCTCCAAGGGCGTCATGCTGCCTTACCGTGCGCTGTTCTCCAACATCGAGTTCGCCCACAAGGACGCCTGCCCCATGCTCAAAGCCGGCATGAACGTGGTGTCCATGCTGCCGTCGGCCCACATGTACGGCCTGATGTTCGAGTTCCTCTTCGAGATGACCATCGGCATGCACGTGCACTTCCTGTCCCGCGTGCCCAGCCCCAAGATCATCATGCAGGCCTTCAGCGAGATCCATCCGGACATCATCATCGCGGTTCCGCTGGTGATGGAGAAGGTGTACAAGAGCAAGCTCAAGCCGCTCATCGACAAGACCAGCATCGTCCGCCGCATCCCTATCCTGGGTCCCACCATCGAGAAGAAGTTCTGCACGGAGCTCACCAATGCCTTCGGCGGTCAGTTCGAGGAAGTGATCCTGGGCGGCGCCGCCTTCAACCCGGAGGTGGAGAAGTTCCTGAACAAGATCGGCTTCCACTATACGGTGGGTTACGGCATGACGGAGTGCGGCCCTATCATCGGCTATGCGCACTGGAATAAGGTAAAAGTGGGTTCCGCCGGCCGTGCCGCCATGAACATGGAAATCCGCATCGACTCCGACGATCCCCGCAACGTACCCGGCGAGGTACAGGTGAAGGGTCCCAACGTGTGCCTGGGTTACTTCAAGAATGAAGAAGCAACCCAGTCTTCCTTCACGGAGGACGGCTGGTTCAAGACCGGTGACATGGGTGTCCTGGACGAGGACGGCTACCTGTTCCTGCGCGGCCGTTCCAAGTGCATGGTCCTGGGTCCTTCCGGCCAGAACATCTATCCGGAAGAAGTGGAAGCTACCATCAACAACTTCAACTACGTGGTGGATTCCCTGGTCATCGAGGACGACGGCGGCCTCACCGCCCTCATCTATCCCGACTGGCACCAGGGAGAGCTGGACGGCTTCTCCCGCGAGGACTTCAAGAAGCGCATCACCGGCATGCTGCCCGCCATCAACGACGAGCTGCCCAAGTACGCCCAGGTGAAGAAGATCGAGCTCATGCCCGAAGACTTCGAGCGCACTCCCAAGAAGAGCATCAAGCGTTACCTCTATCAGAGAAACTAATGGCTAAATTTGACCACAGCTACCTGGAAATGGCCGAAGTGTGGGCCCAGAACTCTTACTGCAAGCGCAGGAAGGTCGGTGCCCTGCTGGTCAAGGACCGCACCATCATCAGTGACGGTTACAACGGCACGCCTTCCGGCTTCGAGAACATTTGCGAAGACGAGAACGGTGTCACCAAACCCTACGTACTGCATGCCGAAGCCAACGCCATCACCAAGGTGGCCAAGAGCGGCAGCAGCAGCGAGGGCGCAACGCTCTACGTGACGGCTTCGCCCTGCGCCGAGTGCGCCAAACTCATCATCCAGGCCGGTATCAAGCGCGTGGTCTATCGCGACGCCTACCGCCTCACCGACGGGATCGACCTGCTCAAGCGGGCCGGCATCGAGGTGGAACAAATCCAGTAGCTATGGACTCCGGAAAGACAAGACAGATTATTCAAGTGGTGTTGGGCGTCGTTATCGGCGCCCTTCTTACCTTGAGCTACGTCCGTTATCGGGACGCCAACCATCTTATCAAGACCCGTTACTCCGACTGGCGCAAGCTGAACCTGGTGCTGGACATGGTGGAGAAGAACTATGTGGATACCCTGAACCGCGAGGGAATGACGAACGCCGCCATCACCGCCGCGCTGTCCCAGCTGGATCCGCACTCCGTTTACCTGCCGCCGCAGGAGCTGGAAGCCTCCCAGGAGGAACTCGCCGGCAACTTCGACGGTATCGGCATCCAGTTCAACGTGCCCAATGACACGGCCATCGTGCTGGAGGTCATCCCCGGCGGCCCCTCCGAGAAAGTCGGCCTCATGGCCGGCGACCGTCTCCTGAAAGTGGACGACAAGGTCATCGCCGGCGTCAAATTCCCCCAGGACAGCATGGTCCGCCGCATGAAGGGCCCGTCCGGAACGAAGGTTACCGTCACGGTGAAGCGGGGGAGTGAGGTCATTCCCTTCGAGATCACCCGCGGCAAGATTCCCGTGCACAGCGTGGACGCCGCCTTCATGATGACGGACACCGTCGGCTACCTGCGTCTGAGCAAGTTCTCCCGCACTACCTACAAGGAATGTCACGAGGCTGCCCTCAAACTGCAGGAGCAGGGGATGAAGCACCTCGTCTTCGACGTGCGTGACAACTCCGGCGGCTACATGGACCAGGCGCTGCTCCTGTGCAACGACTTCCTCTCCCGTGGAGACACGCTCGTCTATATCGAAGGCCTCCACCGCGCCCGCGAGGTATATAAGGCCGATGGTCGCGGCGCCCTCCAGGACGTCGGACTTACGGTCCTCATCAGCGAGAATTCGGCATCGGCCAGTGAAATCTTCGCCGGCGCCATTCAGGACAACGACCGCGGCAAGGTGGTCGGCCGGCGCTCCTTCGGCAAGGGTCTCGTGCAGGAGCCTTTCTTCTTCAGCGACAATTCCGGCGTGCGCCTGACGGTGGCGCGCTACTACACGCCCAGCGGCCGCTGCATCCAGAAGCCCTACGACGGCGCGCGCGACTACGCCTACGATATATATTATAGGTATGCCGAGGGAGAGGTCTTCAGCGCCGACAGCGTCAAGCTGGACACCACCGACGTCCACCGCACCCGCAGCGGACGGCTGGTCTATGGCGGCGGCGGCATCATGCCGGATGTCTTCGTCCCCGTCGATACCACCCGCGCCTCCGATTTTTACATCGCCTGCAACAAGAAAGCCACCCAGATGCGTTTCGCCTCGGCGATGTTCGACCGCTACGCCCGCAGACTTTCTTCCATTGATTCCTTTGAGGAGATGGATAAGTTTTTGGAGGGGGTGAATTTGAAAGTGGAATTCCCGGCCTATGCCCGCAAGCAGGATGGTATCCGCTGCACGGAGGCCGAGTGGGATGCGTCCGCCCCTTATCTGGTACCCCAGTTGAAAGCGCTCATTTCCCGCTATTCCAAGTTGGGGGAGAATGCGTTCTACCGTTATTATCTGCCCGTAGATACTACCGTTGAGGTGGCTATGAAGGATTTGTAGCGGGGATCATTTTTCTGAATAATTTACCGCCTGCAGGCTGGCAAGATGACTTGCTCCCTGCAGGTGGTTTCTTTTTGTAAGCATATAGCCCGTTTTGGTTATAGTCTGATGGTTATTATTGAATAATTAGTGAATATTTTCATTAATGCGGGGTGAGTCCGGAGTGCAATATGTTGGTAGAATGTGCTATCTAAGGCCTTTGGAGGCTATTTTGGGTCTGTTGAAATGAATATCTGCCATTAATTATTCACTAACATATTGTATTTTTAAAAATAAATTCGCTATATTTACAACCCGAATAGCCCTTTGGGCTGGTAAGGTTTTTAGTGTGTTACTTACAATCCTAAACAATATAATTCGTTTAGGATTATGATTTTTACGAAAAAGTAAGTGTATCAAAATAATCCTATTATGAAAACATCGAAAATTGCAGTAGCTGCAATGGCGGTTTTGTGTGCCGTTTCTTTCGTGTCTTCCTGTCACAAAGTGAAGGAGCAGGAGAAGCCGGTCGTAGAGCAGGAAACGGAATTCACCGTTGCTCTCAATACCGTCGAAGCAGAGTACGCCGAAATTGTGGTCCGCCACACCGGCGCCAAGGATGTTACCTGGTTCGGTTTCGTAACCGAGGATGTTACCACCTCCGAGCAGGATCTGATTAACGCCCAGGTCGCCAAGTTGGACAAGAAAGCCCTTCACGTGGGCAATTCCCAGACGGTTGCCGTCCGCAATCTTAGTGAGAAAGCCAACTATCGTTACATCGCCTTTGCCGTGAACGCCTCCAACGAGGTCTTCGGCAAACCGGGAAGCCTATCCTTCTTTACAACCCCGGTTCTTAACGTAGCATTTAATGCCGAAGTTAACGAACTGAAATCTCATGAGGCAAGCTTTTCCATTAGCCACGAAGGAGATGAAATACTGACTTACACCTGCTTCGTGACTTCCGATACGAAAACCTCTGCCAAGGAACTTGCTCAGGCTGATTATGCTTATAATGTCGCAGACGGCAAACTGAAGGAGGATGTGGCTATTTTGAGTGGAAACTCCCAGACTGTCACTATTGATGAACTGGATGATGAAACTGATTATCGTTTCATTGTTTATGGCCTCTTTGATAACAATGGCACGTATGTGTACTACGGCACTCCCGCTGACGTTGCCTTCTCTACGCCCATTGACCCGTCCAAGGTTAAGTTTGGTGTCAAAGCCAAGAATGTGACTGATACATCAGCTGAAATTGAAGTTTCTTATAACGCCTCCAGCACAACTCTTACCTGGTACGGTTTCCTTACGGATGATGTTACTACGGATGCTTCTACCCTTATTGCTTCCAAGGTTGCCAGTGTGGCCGAGGCTGACTGGCAGGTCGGGTCCAAGACCGTGTCCCTGTCCGGTCTTACTAAGGATACCGAGTATCGTTACATTGTTACGGGTATCAATGCCGATGGCGTGTATGGACAATATGGTGAGGTAAAGTTCGTTGCCTTTACTTACATTCCTTCTTATGAAGACTATCTTGGTTCGTGGAAATTTGGAAGCAACACCATTTCCGTTTCTCAGAAGGTGGTAGGAAGCACCTATACCGTAACCGGTTTACCGGGTCTTACTTCCCTTTATGGTACCGTCCATGAAGTGGTAGCTAATTATAATGGAGAAACCCACGAATTCAGTATTATGGAGCAGAAACTGGGTGCTTTCGATACGGCTGATGTGCCGGCGTTCGGGTCCAACCAGTATGGTGTATGTGATGATTATCTTTCTGGAGTATTCGCCTATAATACTTCTTACTATCCTGCTTATCCATATAACACGAGCTCGGCGGCCTGTCTTTTCACCGTGGCTCTGGAGGCCAGCGGTGAAGGGACTCTATCTGCTGGAACATGCGAACATGGTGCTTTCATAGGGCTTGATTTCTGGTGGATTATCCGTACCGGCACCTACGCAGGAAAGGGTAATAGTTATCATGCATCCTCTGATTCATTTACGTATGAGCCTCTGCCTTCTACGATGGTAAAAATGGGTGCCTCTTCTTCGGTCGCCGCCTCTTCTTGTCCCGTAGCCCCCGTCTCCTGTGTCGTATCACAGAACTACCTTGTTAAGTAAAGTATCAATATAGTATGAAAAAATTCAGATTTTTTCTCGCGGCATTCCTGATGGTTCTCGCAGCCGCCATCGCACAGGCCCAGCCCAAGACGGTGAAGGGTACTGTCGTGTCCGCTGCGGACGGTGAGCCCCTTGTGGGCGCCACCGTCACCATCGACGGAAA
>JAEEGK010006759.1_pt1 | contig 27515 bp, 24 predicted proteins | sample 8958771 | NCBI WGS metagenome assembly JAEEGK01 (sample SAMN16246547, study PRJNA631951) | gut metagenome | biome: gut microbiome; feature: rumen; material: SC-attached | host: Bos | place: Iran: Karaj | collected 2018-10 | reverse complement strand
AATCCCACCGTTATCCTCCACTCACAGAAGGACTTGGACGAATGGGCGGAGGCTGTTGCGCGCTGCCTTTGGATGGTAGGATTGAGGCCTGACGACGTGTTCCAAAACTCCTCCGGCTACGGAATGTTTACGGGCGGACTTGGATTCCAATATGGTGCAGAACGCCTTGGAATGTTGACCGTGCCCGCCGCCGCCGGCAACTCGTTGCGCCAAATCAAATTCATCACCGATTTTGGCACCACGGCTATTCACGCCATCCCCTCGTATGTAACACGTCTCAAAGAGGTGATGGACCAACAAGGCGTTGACCCACAGCGTGATACGAAATTGAGAACACTCGTCATCGGTGCAGAGCCTCACTCAGAGGAACAGCGCAAACGCATCGAAAAAATGATGGGCGTAAAGGCTTACAACTCATTCGGAATGTCAGAAATGTGTGGCCCCGGCGTTGCATTTGAGTGCAAGGAGCAAAACGGACTCCACATTTGGGAAGATTATTACATTGTGGAAATCGTTGACCCTGAGACACTTGAACCCGTACCCGAAGGCGAAATTGGCGAAATGGTTCTTACGACCCTCAACCGCGAGGCGATGCCGCTCCTCCGTTATCGCACCCGCGACCTTACGCGCATCCTCGGACACGATTGCCCCTGCGGACGTCATCACGTAAGGCTCGACCGTATGAAAGGCCGTTCCGACGATATGATGGTACTTCGCGGCGTCAACATTTTCCCGATTCAAATTGAGAAAATCTTGATGCAGTTCAAAGAACTTTCCACCAATTACCTCATCACCCTCACCACCGACGGCGACAACGATAATATGACCGTTGAAGTGGAATTGGAGGAAATGTTCACCGACGACTACGCCCGCCTCGAAAACCTCACAAAATCCATCACACGCGCCTTGAAGGACGAAATACTCCTCACCCCGCGTGTCAAACTTGTCGCCAAAGGCACGCTCCCCGTTTCGGAAGGCAAGGCGGTAAGGGTGGTTGACAAGAGAAAAGTGTATGAATAGTTTTATTCAATCACTTCAATTATTTCAATTACTTCAATTATTGAATTATTATGACAATCAAACAGTTATCAATATTCATCGAGAACAAGGCGGGCACATTGACCACAGTGCTTGACCTTTTGAGCAAGGTGGGCATTCAGATAATTGCCTCCACCATTGCCGACACGCAGGAATTTGGCATCTACCGTGTGATATGTGCCGAGCCGTCGAAGGCTTACAAGGTGCTCCGCACCGCCAACATCAGCGTACAACTCACCGACGTGCTCGCCGTTCAAATTGACGACAAGCCTGGCGCGGCTGCCAACGTCATCGACATTTTCTCCAAGAATGACATCAACATTTCGTATATGTACAGTTTCCTTCTCAAAGGCAAAGGCGTCCTCGTAATGCGCGCCGTCCCCGCCGACAGAGCCAACGAATTGCTGATGCTCAACAAAATCGGCTTCATCACCGAGGATGATTTGAAGTAGTTTTGATTTTTATGTGCGGAAAAATCGCGAGAATGTGGATTTTTCCGCACGTAAAAATCATTAAATAAAATCTTACGGCACAAGGCAAAATAACGCATACAGGGGCACGGATTTAATGCCATTTTCCAAACCGAAGTTGCGGAGCGAGGTGCGAATGGATTTTTGGATTCCATATTTTGAATTGAAAACGCCGAGACTTTTTGCCTTGACATTGACGCCCGATTTCACTTCTATTGGAATCACAAATTCGCCCTTTTGAATCACAAAATCGAGTTCGGCGCGGTTGTCGCTTTTCCAATAATAAAGCGGAAAATTGTTTGCTGTAAGTGTTTGTGCCACATAGTTTTCAGCAAGTGCGCCGACGAAATTGCCGCCTATCGGGATTTCCGACAAAATCATCGATGGTGGCATCTGCGATTTCATTGTCAAAAGTCCCGTGTCGCTCAGATACAATTTGAAATCCGACAAATCCGCAAACACCGCAATTGGTATTGTACCTTGTGTAATTGCCTGACATTTAAGCACTACGCCCGAACTTACGAGCCATTCGACAGATTCGCCAAAAATGCTTGCCGAACCGCCTTTTTGAACCACTTTGTATTGAAATTTTCGATTTTCCTTTGCCAACTGCGCCGGAATCGAATTGTAACAGGCACGGATTTTTACAGACGTGCGGCTATCTGCGTATTTCGCCATATCTGCAACATACTCGTTGAGAATACGGTTTTGGATTTCGGATGTATTGTTAAAATTTTGACATTCAACATATTCCGCTACCACAGCCGGCATTCCACCCGTTATCCAATAGCGTTTGAGCCAAATGATAGCCTCATTGTGCAGAGCCTCGTCCATTGGTTCGTCGCTTTGGTAGTGTTCGCGGATTGTTGTGGATATTTTTTCTTTGCCCGATGCCCACAAAAACTCCTCAAAATCAAGAGGATACATATTGAGTTCGTTAACCTTTCCAACAGGAAACGAAAATTTTTCTCTGTTGATGGCTACTCCAAGCAAACTTCCTGCCGCAACAACGTGATAATCAGGCTCTTCTTCGCAAAAAGATTTAAGGGCGGTCAATGCTCTTTCCGATGCCTGAATTTCATCCAAAATCAAAAGTGTGTCGTGTCTTTCGATTTTTTGACCCACAATCGCTTGCAGACGTTCAATGATATTAGTGGCGACGAGGTCTGTATCAAAGGCTTCCCGCGCACGGAAATTAGCCTCCAAATTTATGTGGACTACATTCTTATAGTATTGACTACCAAATAGTTTCAGGCTATAAGTTTTCCCCACCTGACGTGCACCGTTAAGAATGAGCGGCATACGTTTGGGCGAGTTTTTCCACTGCAAAAGTTTATCTTCTATCTTTCGTTTCATTTTTACACTAATTAACAATTCTGATTTTTATGTGCGTAAAAATACGAAATTTTTTGATTTTTTCGCACATAAAAATCAAAAAAAATTTTCTTCACTCAAAAACTTTCTTTCAAAAGAAAGATTTCTGCCCAAAAAATTTCTTTACAAAGAAAGAAATTTACCAAAAAAGTTTCTTTACAAAGAAATTTCTTCGTTATATGAAAAATATGATTATTTTTGTAACCGAAAATTGCACATTAAAAATTTCAAAAACTATGAAAACACCTAAATTCTTGCCAGAAAAGGGCACTATTGCCATTGTTGCGCCGTCGATGGGCTGCACAATCGAGCCGGGGGTGTCGCGTCTGAACGCCGCAATCAAACGGTTTGAAAGTATGGGCTACAAAGTTTTGGAAAGCCCCAATTGTCGCAAAAATATTGGCATTGGCATCAGCAATACACCCGAAAGTTGTGGACGGGAGTTGACGGATTTTTATTGCAACCCCAACAATGACATTCTCATCGCTTGTACCGGTGGCGAACTGATGTGTGAGATATTGGATTTCGTTGATTTTGAGGTAATTAAAAATGCACCGCCCAAATGGTTTATGGGCTTTTCCGACAATACAAATTTCACATTTTTGCTTAATACGATTTGTGATGTTGCGTCCATTTATGGCTCAAATATCGGGTCGTATGGAACAGAAGAGTTGCACGTTTCGCAGACGGATGCCATCGACATTTTGACGGGGTGGAAGGATTGTGTGGAAGGCTACGACAAGTTTGAATTGTTGCCTCTAAAAAGCGAAACGAATCCATACGCCAATTTGAATCTCACTGAGCCAAAGCAACTTAGACTTTTCATCGGCGGCAATGAAACTGACGGAGAATTGGAGTTTGAGGGCAGGATTACGGGCGGCTGTCTCGACATTCTCGCCACGCTTGTCGGCACTAAATATGACCAAGTTAAGTCGTTCAATTCCAAATACAAGTCGGAAGGTGTGATTTGGTTTTTTGAGGCGTGCGATTTGAGTATTTTTGCCATTCGTCGCGCCTTGTGGACACTTGACCACGTGGGTTGGTTTGAGACCGCAAAAGGCTTCATTGTTGGTCGCCCAAATGCAGCGTGGGCGGAAGAAGATATGGGTCTCGACCAATACAACGCTGTTTTGGGCATCATTGGCAAATACAATGTCCCCATCGTTATGGATGCCGACATCAGTCATATTCCGCCTTCAATGCCAATTATTTCAGGTGCGTATGCAACGGTGAAAGCGAAAGAGAATCTGCGGATATTTTTTTCACACCGCAAATAGATCGTACAATGCTACTTGGATAAAGATGTTGTAACCTTTTTTATATCACCTTCCTTGCCGTCTCCCTGATATTTTTCATTGCAATTGTTTTTTGCATTGCAACAGCCTTGTCGATTCCTTCCCGATTGATGCACACAACAACCCGAAAACCCGCCGCAATGAGTTTTTCGCGGTCGGCGACACGCCCTGCCAAGAGCGCGACGGGTACGCCAAATTTAGTAGCGCGGCGCAATATTGCCGACGGTAATTTGCCCATAAGTGTCTGACTATCAGCTGAACCCTCGCCGGTGATTATTAGGTCTGCATCAACGATTTTACCATCGAAATCCGCTGTGTCAAACAACAAATCCGCTCCCGACCTGCACTCCGCTCCGAGAAATTGCATAAAGGCATATCCCAATCCGCCCGCCGCGCCTGCACCGGGATTTTTACTGCAATCATAACCCAAAATCGCCGCCATTTCGTTGGCAAATTTTATGGCGTTGGAATCAAGATTTTTTACCATTTCGGGCGTCGCGCCTTTCTGCGGTGCAAAAACGTGGGCTGCACCATTCTCGCCGTAAAGTGGATTGTTGACATCCGTTGCAATTACAAAATTGATGCCTTTAAGTAGTTGCGATTCTGTAAGTTTGGTAATTGTTCCGTCCGAAAAATTTTCTGCCAATGCCGTCAACATTCCTATTCCGCAATCGCTTGTTGCGCTGCCGCCAAGCCCTACGATTATTTTTTTGCAACCGTTGAGGATTGCATTTACAATCAATTGTCCTGTGCCAAAAGTGTTGGTTTTCAGAGGATTGAGTTCTGACGGTTTCAACAATGCAATGCCGCTTGCCTTGGCGATTTCGATGATGGCAGTGTCGCCGCAGATGGCGTATTGCGATTTTATTGGGCGCATCAACGGGTCAAAAACCTCAGCCTCAATGATTTCGCCGCCCTTCGCCGCCACAAAAGCCTCCATCCAACCTTCGCCGCCGTCGCTCACGGGCATTTGCAAAATTGTTGCATCAGGATACACGTCCCTGACGCCCTCCGCTGCGGCTTCATTAGCCTCCGCAGAAGTCATACACTTTTTGAAGGAATCGATTGCGAGAACGATTTTTTTCAATTCATAATTCATAATTCATAATTGGCCATTCGGCGGAGGCTAAATTAGCAAAAAGTTTCATATTTCTATCGCCTTTTCGTTGATTTTTTTTGCTAATTCTCAAAATTTCGATTACTTTTGACAGCAATAATCAACATCAATCAAATTTGAACAATTATGAAGTCAATTAAAGGTACAAAGACAGAACAGAACCTTATGGAGGCATTTGCGGGCGAGAGTCAGGCGCGCAACAAGTACACGTATTACGCATCCAAGGCTAAGAAGGACGGTTATGTGCAGATTGCCAACCTCTTTGAGGAGACCGCCAATCAGGAGAAGGAACACGCCAAAATTTGGTTTAAATTGTTGTGTGGCGGCAAGATTCAGGACACGTTGAGCAACCTCAAAGACGCCGCCGAGGGCGAAAATTCCGAATGGACGGATATGTATCCGCGTATGGCGAAAGAGGCTCGCGAGGAGGGTTTCAATGAGATTGCAGACCTCTTTGAGGGCGTTGCAGCCATCGAAAAGGAACACGAGGAGCGTTACCGCAAACTCCTGAAAAACATCGAGGACAAGATTGTATTTTCGCGTGAGGGCGATTGCATTTGGCAGTGCTCCAACTGTGGACACATTGTTGTCGGCAAGTCTGCACCCGAAGTTTGCCCCGTCTGCGACCACCCGCAGGCATATTTCCAAATCAAGGCGGAGAATTACTAAAAATTGTGTACACGTCATAAAAACAGCATATAATCAGTTTGGTTATATGCTGTTTTTTGTGCGTTATGAATTGTAATCAACGGCAAGCGAAATAAGTTTTTCGAGGTGGATTTCCACGGCGTCGAGGCAATGCACGGGGCAGTTGTCGGGATTGAGGATTAGCGGGAGTTCGGTGCAGCCGAGGATTACGGCTTCGATGCCTTGCGTTTGTTTCATCTTGTTGATGATTGCAACAAATTCGCGCAATGTTGACTCCTTGACGATGCCGAGTTCGAGTTCCTCCAATATCCTTTTGGCGATGAGGTCGCGGTCATCTTTCTCAGGGACAATGACTTCGATACCATTGTCGCGCAGGTCTTTTTTCATATAATCCTGTTCCATCGTGAAAATGGTGCCAAGGAGAGCGACTTTTTTGAAATTGTTGGCAACCGCTTTTTCGCAGACCGCTTTTGGAATGCTGACGAGCGGAAGGGGACATTTTTTTTGCAATTCGTCAATCACAATGTGCATCGTAACTGCCGTGAGCGACACGACCTCCGGCCGCTTTTGATGAGGTTGTTAATCTTTTCGGCAAGCTAATCCACGTGCATATCGTACTTGCCGTCAGTTACATAACTCCACACACGGCGAAAATTAACGCTATCAATCACGATGTCGGGCATCGCCTTTCCGTTGGTAAGCGAGTCGATTCTCGAATTGAGTTCCTTGTAATACATCAAAGTCGATTCGGGGCCAGTGCCGCCAACAAGTCCAATTTTTTTCATTATTGATCAAATTAATATTAAGAAAAACAGCATACACCTTTCATAGATATATGCTGCTTTTTTGTAATGTTGTTTGTGAGGAAATCTTAGTTGATGCCCTTCGGGTTGGGACCGTACTCGTTTGAGCCGGGCTGACTGTCAGTGCAGAAGAAGACAATCAAAATGATTGCACCCACAATTGGAATCAAGCCGAGCAGCATAAACCAACCACTCTTGCCAGTATCGTGCAGACGCCTTACGCCAAGGCTGAGGCCAGGCAGAAGCAGTGCGAGAGTGTAGAGGATATTTACTACATTAGCTGCGGTTTCAGATATCAGTCCCATAACGATACCGAGCACCAGTGACACAACAAAGTTCCACAGGAAATACATCCAATACTCCCTGCGGCGTGCCCTTCCATTGAAGTCTGCGTAGTGATTGATAATCACATCAAGAAAATGTTCTTTCATTTCTTATGAATTTTGGTTTGACGATATGTTAACTTTTTTATTATTTTTAACAAAATTTATGCCAATGTTAACATTAATCCCGAAAACAGACAAGATGACAGTTTCCGGGATTAATTATCAATTATGCATTATCTAATTATGCATTATTAATTATGCATTATGCATTGATTACACGGTATGCAGAATGAACTCTTCCAAGTCGATTTCAGCCAAGTCGAACGGCGGAATCTGCGGCAGGGTGTAGCAGCCGGGCTGTTGTTTAACTACTGCGCGGGCGCAGGATGCCAACACCTGACCGGTGAGGGCGGGGTTGTTGATTTGCATAGTGAATTGGAAACGTTGGTTCTGGGTCTCGCCGCTCACGCCTTTGCGTTCGAGGAGGACGCCGTGTCCCATATCGCGGAGGTCGTTGACGTTGCTTACTTGGTGCACGTGGGTGTCATCATGGCAGAAGTAAGAATCAGACTTAATGGCAGATTCTACGGTCTTGAAGTCTGCGCCGTCTTCGAGTTGCACGTAAACATCGCGCCTGTGAACGCCTGTGCCGAGGGGAATGGTCATCGAGAGAGCATCTTTGACACCTTTTTTGCTGCGGGCAACTACCGAGTGCCCCATACTCATACCGGGACCGAAGTTGGTGTAGCTGATGCCCTTGGGAGCCATTGCGAGCAGGAGAGTGCGGATTACGGAGTCTGTACCAGGATCCCAACCTGCCGAAATGATGGCTTTTGCACCGGATTTTTTGCCGGCGGCGTCGAGGCTCTTGTAGAGGTCGAGGATGTCTTTGCCGTGGATGTCGAAACTATCAACGGTGCAGATGCCTTTCTCTATCAGGCTCTTGGCTGCGTTGGGGATTTCGCGGGAGGGGAGGGCGAGGATTGCAACGTCCACTTTGCCGAGGTCGGCGATGTCTGCTACCACTTTTACGCCTTCCAATTCGGGCGACTTCTTGCCGAGCGATTCAGCACGGCGTACAACTCCCACAAGTTCAAGGTCTTGCGCGGCTTTTACCGCTTGGAGCGAATACTTGCCAATGTTGCCATATCCTACGATGGCTACTTTTACTTTTGTCATTTCTTATATAGCAATTTAATACGTTAATTACCCATTTTGGACGCGGTAAAATTAGTTTTTTTTTGGCTTAGATACAAAAAAATGTAGATTTTATACGTGTTTTTCGTATATAGTCTGCCATCGTGTCAGTCGCTTCTGTCAAATATGCCGTGTGTGTCAGCCTTTGTCAGTGAAAATCTGCCAAAAATCTGCCAAAAATCCTTTGGCACAGATTATGAAAATAATGTCGATGTCAAGTGATTGACAAGTTTTAACTGACAAACAATTATTAAAACACATAAAAAATGGCATTGAACATTAAACCTCTTGGCGCAAGAGTAGTAATCAAAGCGCAGGAAGCCGAGACTGTTACAAAGTCTGGCATCTTCATTCCGGATTCAGCAAAAGAGAAGCCCCTCCGTGGCGAAGTGATGGCAGCCGGCAACGGCACCAAGGACGAAGCAATGGAACTCAAAGTGGGCGACGTGGTACTCTACGGCAAGTACGCCGGCACAAAAATCGAATATGACGGACAGGAGTACCTCATTATGAACCAGAGCGACGTTCTCGCTATCATCTAATCTAACATCATCAAAATCGACATTTCAACAAAAAAAATCATGGCAAAAGATATAAAATACAATATCGAAGCAAGGGATTTGCTCAAAAAGGGCGTTGACGAACTTGCAAACGCAGTAAAGACCACTCTCGGACCTAAGGGTCGCAACGTGGTGATTGAGAAGAAGTACGGCGCACCGCAGATTACAAAGGACGGTGTTACCGTTGCAAAGGAAATCGAACTCGACGACCCATTTATGAATATGGGCGCGCAGTTGGTGAAGGAAGTTGCCTCCAAGACCAACGACATTGCAGGCGACGGCACAACTACCGCCACTGTTTTGGCTCAGGCAATCGTTAGCGTTGGTATGAAAAACGTTGCTGCCGGTGCCAACCCCACCGACCTCAAACGTGGTATCGACAAGGCTGTTGCAAAGGTTGTAGAAGCCCTCAAAGCCAATTCTGAGGAGGTTGACGACGACAATTCAAAGATTGAGGCTGTTGCCCGCATTTCTGCCAACAACGACCCTGAAATCGGCAAACTCATCGCCGACGCTATGGCAAAGGTTAAGAAGGAAGGCGTAATCACAATCGAAGAAGCCAAGGTTGCAGAGACTTCCGTAGATGTTGTGGAAGGTATGCAGTTTGACCGTGGCTACATTTCGCCTTACTTCATCACTGACGCAGAGAAGATGGAAGGCGTGTTTGAGCATCCTTACATCCTCATCCACGACGAGAAGATTTCGATGATGAAAGACTTGATGCCAATCCTCGAACCCGTTGTAAGTCAGGGACATTCATTGGTAATCATTGCCGAGGACGTTGCTGACGAGGCTTTGGCTACGTTGGTAGTCAATAGGTTGAGGAATCCTTCATTCAAGGTAGCCGCTGTGAAGGCTCCGGGCTTTGGCGATCGTCGCAAGGAGATGTTGCAAGACATCGCAATTCTCACCGGTGGCACAGTAATCACCAAGGAGACCGGTCTTAAACTCGAAAATGCAACTCTCGATATGCTTGGCACTTGCGAGAAAGTAACCATCAACAAGGAAAATACTACCATCGTAAACGGTGCTGGCGACAAGAAGGCCATCGCCGACCGTGTGGCTCAGATAAAGACCCAAATCGAGGCTTCCAAGTCGTCATACGACAAGGAGAAACTGCAAGAGCGTCTTGCCAAATTGGCAGGTGGCGTGGCAGTCATCTATGTTGGCGCGGCTTCCGAAGTTGAGATGAAGGAGAAGAAAGACCGTGTAGAAGACGCTCTCCACGCAACCCGTGCGGCTGTTGAGGAAGGCATCGTTCCCGGCGGCGGCGTGGCTTACATCCGCGCAATCTCCGCCCTCGACGGTCTCAAAGGCGACAACGACGACCAGGACACCGGCATCGCAATTATCAAGCGAGCATTGGAAGAGCCTCTGCGTCAGATTGTTGCCAACGCTGGCGAGGAGGGTTCGGTTGTTGTCCAGAAGGTAAAGGATGGCAAGGGCAACTTCGGCTACAACGCTTTCTCTGGCGAGTACGAAGATTTGAAGGCATCCGGCGTCATCGACCCGACCAAGGTTGCACGTGTTGCCATCGAGAACGCTGCATCCGTTGCTGGCACATTGCTCACCACCGAGTGCGTCATTGCCGACAAGAAGGAGGACAAGCCCGCCGCTCCCGCAATGCCCAACCCCGGTATGGGCGGAATGTACTAAACCGTGAGGATTAGAGATTTTGTTTCATAATTAATTGAGGCGCAAGAATCGAAAGATGCTTGCGCCTCGTTTTTTTTAGTTTTTGCCGTTTTTTATCTATATTTTTTAAGATTTATTGGCATATTTTTTATACAATAATTATCGATTTTTGTGTTATATTTGCACGTAACAAAAATAATTAGAGATGAAACGAATTATCAATACAATAGCACTTTGCTTGGCATTGGCGGCAAGTGTACAGGCTCAGAACGACAAGTGGTTCGACAAGAACGGCAAAATCCTGCCGCAGTACCTCGACGAGGAGACGGGGCTTTTGGCTGACGAATATCTGCCCGACGCCCACGAATTTACCTCGATGGAGGAGGCGTTGGCGGTGCCGGAGCGAGTTATCAAACTCAACCTTTCTAATCAGGACCTGACGGAATTTCCGCCGGAGGTGTTTATGTTCCCTAATATTCAGGTGCTCGACCTCCAACAAAACCGCATCACCGAAATACCGTCAAGGATTTCGGAACTGCCTACGTTGCAGTATCTTACGTTGAACAGCAATGAGATTTCCTCTGTTGCGCCGGAGATTGGTGCGTTGAAAAACCTCCTGATGCTCGACCTCGAACAAAACAAGTTGACATCGTTGCCCGACGAGATTTCGGGTCTCGAAAATTTGCTTGACCTCGTTCTTGGCGAGAATGTCTTGGAGCGTCTGCCCAAGCAAATCAGCGGTATGTCGCGGCTTTCCAACCTCGCCGTTCCAAAAAATCATTTGAAAATGTTGCCGTCTGACATCGGCTTCCTGATGGAGTTGCAGAGCATCGACATTTCTGACAACGAAATCGCCGAGTTGCCATCGTCGGTGGGACAGTTGCAGGCGTTGATGATTTTTGACGCGCACAACAACAAGATTGCCACCCTGCCCGACGAAATTTGCAAACTCTCGCAACTTCCTTACCTCAATCTCAGCAACAACGGCATCAAGGCTCTGCCCAAGGGATTTGGCAAGATGGGATTTTTGCAGATGCTGGATTTGTCCAAAAACAACATTCAGACTCTGCCGTCGAGCATTGGCGAAATGAAGATGATGCAGGATTTCAACGTTTCGCAAAACAAGTTGACCGCCGTGCCAAAGACTATTGTCAATTGGACTTTTGTATCCAATATTTCCATCGCTGGCAACAAGATAAGCAAACTTCCTGAATTTGGTATGATGCAGAATTTGAGGGAGTTGTATATAGATTCCAATGAAATTTCCACGCTGCCAAAATCTATTTCGCAGTTGGTGTCGTTGGAGAAATTTTCGGCGGGCGGCAACAAAATCGAGGTGCTTCCGGCTGATTTCGGCAAGTTGGAAAACCTGATGTCGCTCAACCTCGCCAACAACAGCATTGGCGACCTTCCGAAGTCGATGCAGCGTATGCAGCAACTCCAAGAGTTGAATGTTTCGCAAAACGCCTTGACGGATTTTCCGCCGTATTTTTCGGGTGTTTCGAGCCTGACGGATCTCGACCTCAGCGGCAACAAATTCACCGAGGACAAGCGCAACAGCCTTCGCTCCACATACCCTAACGCGAAGTTGTAAAACGTGAATTACGCTGCCTTACGGCGGCGGTTTTTTAACGAGAATTACCATCAATTTTTCGTCAATTATCGAAAATTATTTTCTAAAAAATTGATGGTAATTTATGGTATAATTGATGGTAATTGATGTTTATAAAAAAATGAAGATAAAAACTGGTTTTGGATACGATGTCCACAAGTTGGCGGATGGGATTCCGTTTTGGCTTGGTGGCATACAGATAGAGCATTACAAGGGCGCGGTGGGACATTCTGACGCCGACTGCCTGATTCACGCCATCTGCGACGCACTACTCGGCGCGGCGGGCAAAAGGGACATTGGTTATTGGTTTCCCGACAATAGCGACGAGTTCAAGGGCATCGATTCCAAGATACTTCTTGCGCGTGTCTGCGAAATTATTCGTGAGGCTGGTTATGAGATTTCCAATGTTGACAGCACCATTTGTCTCCAAAAACCAAAAATCAAGGATTATATCCCCACAATGCAGGCCACTCTCGCCAAAGTGATGGGCATCGCCGAAGAGGACGTGTCCGTCAAAGCAACTACCGAGGAGCATCTCGGCTTCACGGGTAGGGAAGAGGGCGTGGCGGCGTATGCGACGGTGCTGATATATAGAAATTAAAAGTTGAAAAATGTTTTTTTATTTTGCAATTCAAAGATAACGTGCTATATTTGCAAAACGTTCAATTGCAAAAAACGAATACTATGAAGACAACAATCATATCAGCACTTCCAATGGACGATTGTATGTCCCCGTCAGAAAATAATACTGACACACAGGTCGATATGTCAGCAAAAAGGACATACGAACAGGTAGTCGATTGGCTCAAAGCCGCACAAAAACGGCAACAGGAATGGCAGCAAGAAGTGAAACAAAGGTGGGCTGCAAAACAACAATCCGCCACAATAGTCAAAGAATATGAAACAGCCCTTGCTTAATCTCGATAGTATCAACGCAAAGTCGCCGTACAAGGTTGCCATCGTTGGAAAACAGATGGTATTTGAGACGCGATTCGGTCTGCATTATGAGATACGTTTTTTTGAGGAGCAACCCATTGGTGGCTGCGAAACGTGGCAGTTTAGTTTTGCAAAAGCAGAAGATAAATCTGCCCCCGAAGATCCTTATGTAAGGTTCACATTGTTTGCTGTTATAGACGAATTTTTCACAGAAAATAATAATGTAATGCTCTATATCTGTGATACAAGCGACAGCCGTGAAGCCGCACGCAACCGTCTTTTTATTCGATGGTTTAAACAATCGGCACAACCCGACCGTTTTACAATCCGTTCTGCAAGCACAACAATCGAAGGGCAAGGTTTTTATGCCGCTATAATTGTGGAAAATCGCAATCCTCTCTTAACAAACATCACCGCCGATTTTGACCAAACTGCTGTGATGCTTACTAACAAACCAAGTGAATAATTATCAACTAACCTTTACCCCCAAAATCGTCGTGTCGTCCATCTGAATTGTATTGCCGCGCCATTCGATGAAACGCTTGTAGAGTGTTTCGTTTTGTTGATTGAAAGGCTGATTGGCGATTTCGACGAGGAACTCGCGGAATTTTTTCGCCATAAATTTGCGTCCTTTTTCCCCTCCAAACTGGTCTTGATAACCGTCTGAATATATGTAAATTGTGGTCGGCGTGGTGATGTCGATTTCGTGGCACGTGAAGGTGTGAAATTCCTCCTTCTGTATGCCGCCGATGGATTTGAGGTCGCCGTTGATTTTTTCCGCCTTGCCGTCTTGGATGTAGATAAGCGGGTTTTTTGCGCCGGCAAATTGCAGTGTGCGTGCAGCCTTGTCCACAACTATGATTGCAGCGTCCATACCGTCGTTGTTTTCCGTGGTCTCCTGTTGCAGGGTGGCGCGGACAAGGTTGTGAAGTTCGTTGAGGATTTCGTCGGGCTTCACGATTTTTTGGAGGTTGACTATCTGATTGAGGAAGGCGTCGCCAAGCATACTCATAAATGCGCCCGGCACACCGTGCCCCGTACAGTCAATTACAGCCATTATCAACTTGCTGCCGTCGTCTTCCGAAACGTCCTTGCGCCTGAACAGCGAGGGCGGACGTTGGCATTTGACTTCCGAAAACCAATAAAAATCGCCGCTGACCAACTCCCTTGGGTGGAAGTAGATGAAGCCGTCGGGGAAGTGCTTGTGGATAAAATCGGCGTTGGGCAGCATTGCGCCCTGAATCCTTGCGGCGTATTTGATGGACGAATTGATGGCTTCGTTGACCGCCTCGATGTCGTCGTTGCGCTGACGGAGTTCCGCCGTAACGCTTTCCAATTGGTCGCGCTGTTTGGTGATTTCGGTGTTTTTCTGGTTGATTTCGTCGTTGGTCTTGGAGAGCAACGAGTTCATCTTCTTGGCGCGGAGGAAGTTGATTACCGCATAGACCAGGAACAATGCCACGATTATCGAGATGATGATAATCAGGTTGGTGACGTTCTGCTTGCGCTGTATGGTCTGCTCTGCCACGGCGAGTTCTTTCTCCTTCTCTTGTGTGGAGATTGTTACCTGCAATTCTGAAAAACTTTCTTCTTTTTTGGCCTGAAATACAGAATCTTGCGCGGACGTAAAACGTGTGAGGTAGATATACGCGCTGTCCACGCGGCCGAGCTTGTTGTTGATGTCGGAGAGCAACTGCAATGCCTCTGCCTTCTCGATGAGCCATTGGTTGGCGTCGGCGATGGAGAGGGCGCGTTTGGCTTGTGTTTCGGCTGTGCCAAGGTCGCCTTGCAGGTAGCTGATGCGTCCGAGGCGGCTGTTGATGGACGATACCTGTTTGTTGGTGCCGAATGTCGTGAATATGTTGTACGACCGCATAAAATTGGTGTATGCGTTGTCGAGGTCGTCGTTTTTGAAATGCATCTCGCCAAGGCGGAAGTAAATTTTTGCCATTTCGTATTTTTCGCCCGCTATACGGAATTGTGTGACGGCGTTGTTGAGGTTGGTCTCCTCGTTGTCGTACTCATCCTCTTGGTCGTATATCTCCGCCATATAGCTGAAACTCAACGCTTGAAGCCTTGGATTGTTGACGAGGTGGGCGATGCTGTGGGCTTTCTGAAAGAGTGCCATCGCCTTGTCGTATTGGTAAAGTCCGAGTTCCACGCGACCCATCCTCATAAGCGATTCGGCGTGTCCTTCGTCGTGTGCGTTTTCGATGAAAATTGAGTCCGCCTTGCCGTAGTTGGCCATTGCCATTTCCTCCACGTTTTGGATGAAATATGTGTCGCCGTACCTCAGGAGGGCGTATGCAGAGCGGATGTTGTCTTCACGCGCTTTGTAGAGGCGGTATGCGTCGTAATAGTTTCCCATCGCCATATAATATACTTTTTGCTCGAAGTATATGTCGCCGATGGCCTCGTTCCATTCGGCAGGCTTGGTGGTGTCGGGGTCGGCGGAGGCTATCTGCAACGCCTGTCCCGCGTATTCGAGCGCGAGGTAAGGCGACGAGATTTTGGTCATATCGTAGAGAGTGCGGAGGATTTTGAGGTTGTCCTCCGGCGGTGCGCCGTTCTCGTAGTTGCGCTGCAACTTGCTGTTGAGGCTGTCGAGTAGGGTGGTGGACTGCTGTCCTCTCGCGTTGTATGTGGCGCAGAGGGCAATCAGCACTGTTATAATGATATGTAGAGTTCTTAATTTCATTTTTCTGTATTTTGGCAATTGTTACCGTTGCAAAATACAGCATAATCTATGCCCTTTTGTATTTTTTTAGGATAAAATTTACATTAAACTTGACGTTGGGGCAATTACGAACCGTAATTTATGCAGATTCTTTATTCTTCCCTCGCTAAATAAATTGTGTAAGATATACCGGCAGGCAGGTGGTCATTCCGTCTTTGGCGTAATCCTTGGTGTAAATCAAAATTCTGTCGCTGATACGGGACGAAAATTTTTCACAAAAAGCGTCAAGCGATTTGTGGGATTTGTAGCCGGAGGATTTTACTTCCAACGGAACTATCTTGTTGCCGCGAGAAAGTAGAAAATCTATTTCGTAATTGTGGCTGTCGTCTTTGGGAAATGTATAATAAAACAAATTGTTGCCCGATGCTGTAAGCATTTGAGCCACAATATTTTCATATACATATCCGAGGTTTGCGTCTAATTTGTCGGACAAAAGCTTTTCGTAAATAATGTTTTCTGTGTAATCCTTGTCCCAAAAGCACAGAGTAACAAACAGACCCGTGTCGGCAAGAAAAATCTTGTAACGCGAAAAATCTTTGTATAGCGACATTCCTATATTCGGGTCGGTGCAGTGGTAGGAGAAAACCACAGTTTTACTTTCCTCCAAAGCCTGAATCATTTCCGAGAGTTTGCCGCCGCTAACACCGCCTATGGCATTGAAGGGAACAAAACGCCCCGCCGAACGGTTCAATTGCGCCGGTATCGACATAAACAATTGTCCCAATTGTCCCGTGGGCATTATTTTTTTGAAATCTTCTTCATAAAGTCTTATGATGTCGCGTTTGGTGCGGTCAACCTGCATAAAATTGTTGGTTTCCAAATATGTGTTGACGGCTTGCGGCATTCCGCCTACAAGCATATAGAGCCGGAGTTCGCGCATTTTTTGGCGATGAGCCGCTCCCAAAGGTGTTTTTTGGCTGTAAGCCTGATGCAAAAGCGGAACAGAAACGCTGTCTGACAATGCCCAACGAAACTCTTCGTAATCCATTGGGTGCATCGTTATGCGTTCTTCTTCGCTTGGGATTGTGATGTTTTGGACGTTTTTGCGTATGCTGATTAACGAGCCGGTTTCTATGTAGTCGTAGCGTCCGTCGGCAACTAAATATTTTATTGCCTGACGCGCCATTGGACATTTCTGCACCTCGTCGAATACTATAACAGATTTTCTCTCAAACAGTTGCACATTGTACGTGTTTTGCAGCGAGGCAAACAGCATATTTAGATTTGACAGTTCGTCAAACAGCGCGATTGTTGACTTCAATGCATTGTTGAAGTCGATGAGAATGTAGGATTTGTATTCGCGTTTTGCAAACTCCTCTACCAAGGTGGATTTGCCTACACGCCTTGCACCTTCCACCAATATCGCAGTTTTGCCCTGCCGCTCGTTTTTCCATTGCAGCAAACGGTCGTAAAGTTTTCGTTTATATACAATTTTCATATTGCAAACGTGTTAATTATCCGTTGCAAAAATAATACTTTTATTTAATCCCCCAAAATTTTTTGAGGGATTTTATCAAATTCCCCAAAATTTTTTAAGCCATTTCATCAAATCCCCCAAAGTTTTTTGAGCCGTTTTGTCAAATCCCCCAAAATTTGCCCTTATTGTTCTTTCTCCATCGCCCCCACAACGACTTCTGCCAAGTCCTTCACTGCCACGCTGTTGACCTTTGCAAAAGTCTTTTTGCAGAGGGGGCAGGAGGTTACGACGACGTCGGGGTTGTAGGATGCAAATTCTTCCATTGCCTTGCCGGCGAGGATGTCGCGCTCCGCCATTGAGATTTTGGTGTTGGCGAGGCTGCCGCCGCAACAGAGGGCTTTTTCGCGCTCGCGATCCATCGGGACGAGGGTGAGGGTAGAGGAGAGGAGTTCGCGGGGCTGTTCGTAAATGTGGCTGCCGCGACCGAGTTCGCAGGGGTCGTGATAGACGGCGCGGAGGTCGGAGGCGTTCACTTTCAGGCGACCGCTCTTGATGAGTTCGAGGATGTATTCCGAATGGTGAAGTACCTCAACGTCAGGCAGTTTGTAGTCTTCCTTGAACACCTTGTAGCAAATCGGACACGTTACCAACAATCTCTTTGCGCCCGAATCGAGAATCATCTTTGTATTGTTGTCAATCAACTTTTGCGCCGCGTCGTACTGACCCGCCAACATCAGCGGACGACCGCAGCACGGAGCCTTGTTTTCGTCCATAAACCAATAATTCTCGCCCGCCGCGTTGAGGATTTTGAGCATCGACTTCTTGATGGACGGCGTGAGGTGGGTCATACAGCCCGCAAAATATATGAGGTCGGTCTGTTTTGCCTTGCCGGTCTCCAAATAGTCGTATGACGAATTGTATTGTTTGGTGGTCTCAATGCGCTGAGTGATACGGAGTTTGTTGACATCGATGCCAACGGGACACGCCTCCTGACATTTGCCGCAGAGAAGGCAGTTGAACAGGACTTCGTCGGTGAGGTTTTTGTTGCGGATGTTTTTGAGTACATACACCGACTGAGAATTTTTGATGCCGGCGAGGTTGAGTTGGCAGGCGTCAATACAAATGCCGCACCTCGAACAACTGTAAACCTCTGCCAATGTGAAAGTTGTGACGCGGCGTTCTTTGAGCGTTACGCCCCAATTGCGCAGGAAAATAAAGTTGATTTCGGCAAAAATGTGCATATACCTCGTGAAAGGCATCGCCACGAAAAATGTTCCCAAAACCACCGAATATGTGAGCCACAATGGGTTGAGCCACGGTTGGAGATTGCCGATGGACGCAAACCAATCGCCAATTGCATTGAAAATCGGGCTGCCGTTGTGATAAACGCCCGCCGTGAAGGTCTCGCAAAGGAATCGCATCGGGAATATCAACCACAACGCCGTAAGTCCAATCCTGTCGCCGTAGCGCATCCTCGTGGTGCGTTTCATTCCGAAAGTCTTGCTCCTAAACCTTTTGAAATACGCCAACAGCACGCCGCTCAATACGAAAAACAACAGTATTTCCATCGCATAACTGAAAAACGTATGACCCGGAAAATCAGCGTTTTCTGTGTTGTAAAAACGGAAAAATACCGATTCTTGGAATGGGAAAAACATTGAGCCGTGGTAGCACGACACTTCGATATGCCCCACCACAATCAGCAAAAACCATCCAAATGCCAAACTCATATGCATATATCCGAGCATCTTGTTGGTTTTGAAGATGTTGTGGTGCAACAATCCTTCCCTAATGCTTTCCCACACGGATTGCAATGTCTTCATCGAAAACAGCCCGATGCGCACGCGGATTTTGTCGATTTTGGACAGCCCGACAAACCATTTTACGAACCTTCCAATCACGACTATAAACAAAAATATCGTGCCTATCAAAAACGGATAGTAAAAATAATCGCTAAAATTCATTTTTAATTACGAATTATGAATTACGAATTATGAATTGTCAACTGTCCATTGTCCATTGTCAATTTTTTCTTAATGAGCATCACGACGTTGCGCAAATTGACGCCACGGGGACAGATGAGCATACATTTGCCGCAGAGCATACACTTGTCGATTTCGGCGCGGAGGGTGTCGGTCTCGCCGCGTTTCACCATCAGTTGGATGCGCCGGATGTTGAAGTCGGTGAGATTGCCCGCGCTGCAAGTGGCTGTGCAGCCGCCGCACGAGAGGCACACCAAAAGGCTCGGCTCGTACTGCAAAAGGTACTCGATGAGTTTGCGGTCAAAATGGTCGTACTCTATCGAGCGAGTCTCCAATGTAGAAAATCCGAAGTCCATAATTTACAACGTTTTAAGGTATTCGTTAACTTGCAACGCCGAACTCCGTGCGTTTTCTATTGTCTCCTTGATTGACATTGGCGAAATGCAAGTGCCGGCGGCAAAAACTCCTTTTTTGCTCAGCAAGCCTGCGCCGATGTGGAAGTCCTTGGAGCGCAGGAATCCCGATTCCTCGGTCTCAACGTCAAATTTTTGGGCGATTTCGCGGGTGTTTTTCTTGGCTTCCATTCCGGCAAGGAGGATTATCATATCCAATTTCATCTTCATCGGACGACCTGACAGAGTGTCTTCCGTCTTGATAGACAGTCGGTTGTCGTTGGTCTCGCTCACCTCGGATACGCGCCCACGGATGAATTGGATGTTGTGATGCTCCTGCGCCGAGCGGTAGAGTTCCTCAAAATGCTTGTCGTACATCCTCAAATCCATATAGAAACAGAAAATCTGCGTTTGCGGCATTTCCTTGGCGAGTTCGATGGCTTGTTTGACGCCCGTAACGCAGCAAACCTTTGAACAATACATATTGTGGCATTTTTCGTCGCGGGAGCCCACGCAATGCACAATGGCGATGCGCTCGGGGTCTTTGCCGTAGGTGGTTTTCAGGTTGCCCGCCTTGAATTTTGCCTCGATGTCAGCCTGTGTATAAACATTGTCGTAGATTTTGTAGCCGAGTTCCTCCTTGCGGCTCGCGTCAAAGAGTTCGTAGCCCGTCGCCAATACCACCGCGTCGGCGGCGTAGCGGACGTTGCCGGTATAGATGTACCAACCGTCGCCGTTTGGCTCGGCTTTTTCTACTGTGGATTTGAGTTTGACCTCCACGTCAAATTTTTTGAGGCGGTTTTTCATATAGTCCAATACCACCTCCGATTTTTTGAAATCCGGGAAGAGGCAGTACCAATCGTTGAGTTTGCCGCCCAACTTGTCGCTGCGTTCTATGATTGTGACGTGGTTGCCGGTCTCCGCCAATACGCACGCCGCCTCCACGCCCGCTATTCCACCGCCGATTATTACTATGTTTTTCATTTCATTTGTATTGTTTTTTAACACCGAATTAAACTAATAAAACAAATTATTTTTTTTATCGAATTAAAAATTAAAACACTTTGTTTTAATTTACGAATAAAACGAATACTAATTCAATTGAACTTAGTTTGTATTCGTATGCCGCTTGCGGCTTCGTATTAATAAAAAATTCTGTAAGTCTATTTGTTTATTTCGTTTAATTCGTTGTTAATTAATTCTCGTTGTTAATTGTTAACTGTCAATTGTCGATTATCGTGATTGTTGCGGCGTGTAACTGCCGATTTGCCGACCGCTGCGTGAGCGGTATTTTTCGTTGGGGTCGTATGGGATGCCCATCTTGTCCAACAGCGGCGTTACATCCACTTGGTGCATCTGCAAGCCCAAATCCCACGGATTGTAGCCCAATACAAGACCCGCCAATTCCTCGTATGTGAGGACGGGAATCATCGAATCTTCCGCGCCGTAGCGTGTGCCTTGCATTTCGTTGAGGGTGTATTGCCAACGATCCATAAACATCGCGCAGCCGGGGCAGTTGGCGACTATCGCGTCAGGCTCGTAAGGCTGCATAGATTCAAATTTTTTCTTGGAATTTGACACTGAGTATCCACGATTGGCCTGCACCAAATATTGACGGAATCCAAATCCGCAACAATGCCTGCGTTCGGGATAATCCACCGTTGCGCCGCCCCACGCCTTTATCATACCTTGCAATACCTGCGTGAACTCTGCGCCGCCCTCGCCATTAGCCGGAAACATCTTGGCATAATGGCAACCGATGTGGTCAACGATTTTGAGCGGCTTGCCGGTCTTGGCGTTGATGAGCGGGTATTTCATTTGCTCGGCTATCCTCATACGGTATTTGTAAACGATGTCGCTTGTGTGGGCGATGTTTTTGGGCAGGAGAAATTCGCGCCCCGTCGCCTTCTTCAAGTGTTCGCGGATTTGCTCCAACTGTTCGGGAAAATGTTTCCACGTTTCGGTAATCTCGATGTACATACCGAAACTCGTAACGCACGACGCGATAAAATTTTCGTAGCCGTGTTCCGACATCAGCGCAAAATGCCTTGCCACCACGGTTTGGATGGTGTTGAATGGAATTACGTCCGAGTGGTACGCGATGCCGGTGCAAGTGGTGTGGCGCGGGTCGTCAAATACATCGCGCTGCAAGTCGTTCTTCAAGATGTTGAGGAACGTAACCTCGCTGCCCGGGAAAAAATTTTGGCGGATGCAACTCCGCGCATAATAATATTTGTCGTCCGCAATCTCCTTGCGGTAATTCTTATTTACTGTATATAGATTTTGCATTATTTTCGATTTGTTGATTTTCGATTTGTTGATTTTAGATTTTCCCCTTGTACACGTCCATAAAATACTTGTCCATACCGCTTTCGTCGTCGGTGTCGTAGCCAAGTTGTTCGGCCTTTTGGATGGAAAATTTTTCGATTTTTTCGCCCATTTCGGTTGCGCCGGTTTCGTCGTAGATGGATTTGAGTTCGGCGAGCGAATCCTTGTCGATGGCGCGCAATACGCCGGGTCCGGGTTTGCGGAGGTTTGCTCCTATACGGTCATAAAATTCGTCCATATTTCTGTAAACCCATTCCCATACGGGACCTTGTTCGGGGTGGAGTTCGGGCTTAACGGCGTCGGGCACGATGCAGTAACCGCGTCCAAGGACGTTGCCGTTCAATACTTTGTGGAGGGCGTATTGCTGCCTGCCGCGTCGGCTCTCGGTGAAATATCCGAGTTCCTGCGAATAGCGGCGCAATACGTTAATCATAAGTCCCGGCACATTGCCCCTCGGACAGCGAGTCTTGCAACTCATACATTGTCCGCAGAGCCAGATGTAGTCGGATTTCATAAGTTTTTCGAGGGTTTCGTCGTCCTCGCTCTGCACGAGGTTGAGCAAAATCCTCGGGTCGTAGTCGGAAAACTCCGCCGCCGGACACACTGCGGTACACATACCGCAATTCATACAGGCATTGAGAGCCTCCTTGTAACGTATGTCTTGCTTGATAATTTCGTGAAGTTGCATATCTGATTATTCATTTCCTTTAATGCTGCAAAGTTACGTGGAAATGACGGGATAGGCAAATCGAATGTTTCAAAAATGAAATTGTACATTTTTTTTTATTGGATGTGCAACCTGAACGACAGATAGTAAGTAGCTGGTGCGCCTACCTCGTATGTGGGAAGTCCCACAACCTCGCCAGAGTTGCCGGCGTCCACTACGTACTTGGTGTTGGTGATGTTGCGACCATAGACGCCAATATCGTAAGTGAGGCGGCCTTTTGTCCATTGGATTCCGGCGTTGGCATTGAGCAGGAGATACGAACTTTGCGCGTATTCGGCAGTATTAGCAACGTCGAAGAAAGTCTTGGACTGTGTGTAAAACGACGGGTAGAAGTACAAAATCTTGCCGTTGGAGAGTTCGTGTTTCCAATTGAGACCCATATCAAACATATATTCGGGCATCAGGGGGAATTTGTTGCCGGCGGTGGTCTGCACATTGCCGTTCATATCCTTGTCCCTGAAAGTGCCGCCAGTATATGAGAAGTCGGCAAAAAGGCTCACATTGTTGTTGAATACGTAAGTGCCGGACAGCTCGAAGCCTTCGCCGTATGCGTTGCCGTTGTCGTCGGAGATGTCGCTGAGGCCGATGGATTCCGACGATGAGCCACGCGCCGAGATTACGGTCTGGAAGTTTTTCCAGTCATAATAATAGAAGGCGAGGTTGTACGCCAAGTGGCCATATTTGGAGCTGCCTTTGAGTCCAAATTCGTAACTGTAAGTAAGCTCGGGGTTGAGCGTTACGATGGAGTCTTTTCTATTGTTGAAGTATATCATACCCGGACGTCGGCCCTTGGCTGCGCTGACGTACAGATTGTGTTTTTCGTTGAACTTCCAATTGACCACTGCACGTCCCACCCACGATTTGTAGTCCTTGTTGGTCCATACTGTCTCGCCGTCGGTGGAGTAGTAGATGATGTTTCCAAGCAGGGGCGCGGTGAGGCTCGTGGACGAGTAGCCGGTCTCCGCCGTTTCATAAATGCCCCTTACTCCGAGTGTGAGGTAGAATTTTGGCGCGAAGTTCCAGGTGACGTCGGCGAAAACGCTTGCCTCGTTGGTACGGTTGTAATCGGTCTCGTCTTCGGCGTGGTAGTCGGTGAGTGAGACGTCGGAGAATGGTTGGAGCACTGCGAGTCCCGAATCGAAGTCGATGTTGTCAACGATGTTGTCGCCATTCATATTGAAAATGTCGAATAAGAATTTGACATTGTAGGCGTCCTCGTCCAACAATCTGTTGATTTCGGTTTTGAGGGAGCTGGTGATGATGTTTTTGGTGTCGTTGAAGAAGTCGGGCGTCTTTTCCCAGTAGATGACGTCAAACCAATCGCTAAACTGCTGGTTTACCTTGCTTCTAATGCTTGATGTCACGTTTTTGGCGAAGTCGGTGATTACAACGTCCATAATGTCGCCAACCCTCTTTTCGTTGCCTTCTTTGTCTGTAATTACAACGTCTTCGTATGGCTTGAAAGTTTCCTTTTGATCCATAGCCCAAGCGGTGATGGTCTGTTCCACGTTGGAGATTATCAGCTCGGGCAGGAATGAGAGCGATGTCTGCATATTTTTGCCCAATGCCAATGGGAATATGTAGTGGAGGTTGCCGGAGAAGATGTATTGGTGCTTGTTTTTCTCATAAAAATATGACGCGCCGAAGAATCCTTCGAGTTTGCGGCTTGCGGTCTTCCAGTTGCAGCGGAGCTCTTCGCTCACTTGGAAACCTTCGGTGAGTTCCTGTCCGTTGACGATGTCGAGCATAGTGCCGTCGATGTCGTATTTTTCGTCGGTCTTGAACGCCCTGACGCCTGTGGTGCTGCTGAATGTGAACAAGTCTTCTTCCTTGCCGTGGTCGAGCTGCATCAGGAATCCGCCGAGTTCGCGTTTCATATGCAGGTCTTTGCCAAGGTTGAGGTTTGCGGTGGTGAAGGGAGACTTGTTGTATGTGGTGGCTTCGCCTTGCAGATTGAATTGCTTCTTGCTCTGGTACGAGTAGCCGGGATTGTCGTCCTTCTGATAGTCAAAGACGAGGTGGAGGTCGGTCTTGCTGCCGAGGTGTAACACTGATGAATTGCGTACAGCGATGGTATTGAGACCGTTGAGTCGTCCGCCAGCCTCATTTTTGATGAAGCCGTCGTGGTAATTGTAGTCGAAAGCAAGGCGGTTGGCGAAGACGCTGCCGGCGGGGGTATTGATGACGCCTACTACCTTGCGCTGATTGTAATTGCCGTAGAGCATTGAGAGGTCGATGCCAAAATTATCGGCTGCCTTGTTGCGGATAAATTCCACCGCGCCAAGCTCCGCGCCGCGTCCAAAAAGCGTTCCCTGCGGGCCTTTGGAAACATCTATCTGCTTCATATCGTACCATTCCATATTGGCGTTTTGGATGCGGGAGATTGATACGCCGTCCATAAACACTGATATTCGCGATTGACCATAACTAACCGGCTCTTCGGACGACACGCCACGTATGCAGTAAAAAACCACCTGGGCGTTGGGCACTGTGGCGTGAAATCCCGGCACAAAATTGGACACCTCGTCCAATCCGTAGAGACTTGTCTGACGGATTTTGGTGGAGTCGATTACGCTCAATGCAATAGGCACGTCCATAAGTTTCTGGGTACGCTTTTGTGTGGACACCACCATATCTTCGATGCTCTGCTCTTCGCGGTTGCGCAGCACAATCTGGAAATCGCCGTCGGCGGCGAAGAGGGTCTCCGCGATGTATCCGGCGTAGTTGACTGTGACAGTGCTGCTGGCATATTTGTCGGGAATCGTCAGCGTGAATTTGCCGTCGAAGTCGGTGAGGGTTGCGATGTTGGTGTCGTCCACGGTGATGTATGCGCCCAACATATTGACTCCTTTTTCGTTTTTGACGGTGCCAGACATAATGATTTGCGCCTGTGACGCCATAGCAAGGAGCATAAGGAACATCACGAGCGCGATTCTGTTTGTTATGGTTAATATTTTGCTCATTTTTTTCATTTTTTTTACGTAAATGCAATTGTAAAAAGTGCAAAAACAATGCCGCCCAACGTCATCTTGGCGGTTGGTTTCATATCTAAGGTAATACGTCTTTTAATGAGCAAGTCTTATTATTTGATGTGCATTCTGTACGATATGTAGAACATTGCGGGACTGCCTACCGAGTATGTCGGCATACCTATTACTTCGCCCACGTTGCCGCCGTCAATGAGGTATTTGGTGTTGGTGATGTTGCGTCCGTAGATGCCGACGTCGTATGTGATGCGCCTTTTGGTCCATTGGAATCCGGCGTTGGCATTGAAGATGATGTACGCGCCCTGAGTGAAGGCGGGGTTGTTGGCGTCGTCGAAGAATACCTTAGACTGCGTGTAGAACGATGGGTAGAAGTATATGAACTTGTTGCCGGGGAGAGCGTGCCGCCAGTTGAAGCCCATATCGTACATAAATTGCGGCATCATCGCAAACTGATTGCCGGCGTTGTCTTGTACATTGCCGTTCATATCCTTGTCGCTGAATCGTCCGCCGCAGTATGTGAAGTCTGCAAAGATGCTCACGTTGGGATTGAAGGCATATTGCCCCGAAAATTCTGCGCCCACGCCGTATGCAAGTCCATTGTCGTCGTACACATACGTGATGGCACCGTCCTCTGTCAATCCGCCGCCAGCGATGACCGTCTGGAAGTGTTTCCAGTCGAAATAATAGACGGCTGCGGTGTATGAGAAGTGACCGTAGCGGGAGATGCCTTTGATACCGAGTTCGTAATTGTATGTGAGTTCCGGGGAGAGGCTCACCGTTTGGTCAGGCTTGAAGTCAAAGTATATCATACCAGGACGACGGCCTTTGGACGCGCTGATGAAGATGTTGTGTGTGGTGTCCACCATATAGTTGAGCACGGCACGTCCCACCCACGATTTGTAATTTTTGTGGTCGGTCCATACGGTCTCGCCGTTGGTATTGGCGTAGATGATAGTGCCGAGTAGAGGTGCGTAGTTGCTGCTGGAATAATATCCGGTGTAAACTGTTTCGTATGTGCCGCGTAAACCCAATGTGAGGTAGAATTTTGGCGTGAAGTTCCAGGTGAAGTCCGCGAAAATGCTTGCCTCGTGGTTACGGTTGTAATCTATCTCCTCTTCGTAGTGGTGGTCGGATAGTTCGAGGTTGGAGGCTGCTTTTAGACTCGCGAGGCCTTCCCCGATGTCGAATTTACCCAATATATCTCCCGGTGTGCCGCCAAAATTTTGCACTACGAGTTTGGCAAACTCATCGGTCTCTACGAGTTCGTTGATGGATTCGATGATAGCGTTGGTGACAACGTTTTTGGTGTCGGTGAAGAAGTCGGGTGTATTCTCCCAGTACAATACGTCAAACCATTTGCTGTACTGCTCGTTCACCTGCGCCTTGACGCGCTCTGCAATCATATTGTTGAGTTTTTCGCACAATTGGTCCATTTGGTCGCTGTATGCCGCGTATTTTTCCTTTTCCGAGTTGGTCCAGTTGGTAATTATTTGTTGGATGGCGGCGATGAGTTGGTCGGGCAGATTTTTGAACTTTGACCTCAAACCTTTGCCCACCACATTGGGGTAGATGTAATGGAAGTTGCCATAGAATTGGTACGCGTGTTTGGTTTTTTCGTAGAAGAACGACGCGCCGAAGAATCCGTTGAGTTTGTTGTCGGTGGTCTGCCAGTTGAGCCTGAGTTCCTGGCTTATCTGGGTTCCTTGGGCGGTTTGTGTTCCATCCATAATTCTTATTAGTGTGCCGTCGGTGTCAAATGCTTCCTGGCTGTCGTATGCCCTTATGCCAGTGATGCTGCTGAGCTTGACATTGTCGCCAAATTCGGTGTCGAGCTGTAAGAGGAGACCGCCAGTTTTGCGTTTGAAATAGATGCTGTCTTCGCCGAATGTGAGGCCAATTTCTGTGTATGGGGACTTATTGTTGGTGATTACTTC
>JAEEGK010006758.1_pt1 | contig 27520 bp, 17 predicted proteins | sample 8958771 | NCBI WGS metagenome assembly JAEEGK01 (sample SAMN16246547, study PRJNA631951) | gut metagenome | biome: gut microbiome; feature: rumen; material: SC-attached | host: Bos | place: Iran: Karaj | collected 2018-10 | reverse complement strand
CGTGGAGGGTTGGCAGTACAAGGGCCAGAAACTGAACCTCAAGGCACGCTACATCCTCTATGCCGGCAACCGTGAGCACCAGGTGGTGAACCAGCTCTGCCGCGTGACCGAACAGGGCGAGACCTGCGAAGGCCTTGACAAGCTGGAATTTGTCACCGGCGTAATGAAGGTGGGTTCGCTCAACCACGACAGCGTCGATGTAGCCATCCAGAAGTACATCTGCGACGGCAAGGGCTTTGCAGCAAGTTACGGCAAGGACTGGCCTGACGGCAACCACAAGCTCTTCCCCTATATGAGCAAGGCTGCCCTGGCCATCAGTGTGCCCCAGACGAACGTCACACGCACCATCGACCGTCGTGAGCAGATACTCTACGGCGTGAAGCCCAATGCCGACGGTTCGATCGTCTATCGCGTCGTTTGCGCAGCTCCCGACCTCGAGACCTTTGCACCCTTCGAGGATGGTCGCTGGAACTGGGAGCGCTGGTTCGAATGGTGCCAGCAGTGGAAAGAGGGGAAGGCAGCTGTTGTAAAGGTAGTAAAAGGGGAGTAATTGGGAGTTAATGGGAGTTCAAACCTATCCATAAATGAGACACGCATTACCCGCCCTGCTCCTACTGCTTACGCTGCCCTTGCAGGCAGAGATCAAGGAGACGGGATTCATCGATTTCAGCTATTGCGGCTATCACGCTTCGGAAGACAGCATTCCCTTGGCCGAGGTCAAGGCCTACGTGGAATGTGCGGAGGGTGACATGTCGGCCACCATCCAGCAAGCCATCGACTACGTATCGTCGCTGCCCATAGGTCGCGACGGCCTGCGTGGTGCCGTACTGCTGGGACCAGGCACATTCGTGCTGAAAGAGCGACTTGCCATCGAAGCGTCGGGCGTGGTACTGCGTGGTTCGGGAAGGGACATCACCGTGCTTCGCAAGGAGGGCTTCGACCGCGGGTCACTGCTCCGCATCGAAGGCCGCCAGGACAAGACCTACAGCAAGGATACGCTGTGGGTCAACCAGGTGGTGGAACTTGGCACCAAGGAGATCAGCGTGACTGGGCCGAAAGGCGTCGGCACTTTGGCCAACAGGCAGGTGGAGATCGTGCGACAAAGTTCAGCCCCCTGGATCGAAAAGGTGGGGTGCCGCATCTACGGAGGCGGCATCGATGCCCTGGCGTGGAAGCCCGGCGACATCGACCTGCTTTGGCGCAGAACGGTTGTTGGCGTGGATGGAAATACCTTGAAGCTCGATGCACCATTGACGATGGGCTTTGACCCCAACGAGGAGGCTTCGTACATCGACAACAAGAAGAAGTTGCACGAGCACGTGCCTATGAGCCCCTGTTATGTGAGAATCGTCGATGACCTGGGCGAAATCGGAGAATCGGGCATCGAAAACCTGACGCTCGAATCGGGCTTTGACCCAAGGAATGCGCACGACGAAAACCACTGCTGGACAGGCGTCTCGCTCGAATATGCGCACGACTGCTGGGTACGACTGGTCAACTTCAAGCACCTTGCAGGAGCGGGTGTCGTAATGCAGGCTTCGGCACGTCGCATCACCGTGGAGGACTGCCAATACCTGGAGCCCGTAAGCGAGAATGCAGGCCTGCGACGCACATCGTTCTACGTGATGGGCCAGCAATGCCTCGTGCAGCGCTGCTACGCACGTCAGGGACGCCACGACTTCGTGACAGGCTTTTGCGCAGCAGGTCCCAATGCCTTCGTGCAATGCGAGGCAGAGGAAGCGCTTTCGTACAGCGGAGGACTCGACTCGTGGGCCTGCGGAACGCTCTACGACATCGTGGAGATCGACGGACACGACCTTGTGATGAAGAACCTGGGACAGGACAACAACGGTGCAGGATGGAATGCTGCATCGAGCGTGGCCTGGCAGTGTTCGGCCGCCGAGATCCATTGTTACAGCCCCGACACCATCAACACCAACCGCGCCTACGGAGCCTGGGCACAGTTCTCGGGCGACGGATACTGGTCGAACAGCAACAACCACGTGCAGCCCCGCAGCCTCTACTATGCACAACTGGAGGAACGACTGGGGGAGAAGATGGTGGTCAATCCGCGCATACTGATGCGTTCGACCGAGGCTTCGAGCAGCCCCACCGTGGCGAAGGCAATGGAGATGGCGATGGAGGCAAGAAATGTGCCTCGACAGACGTTGAGGGAGTGGATTGAGGAAACACCGGCGATGCTGGCGGAGGCGGAGGCGAAGGGTTTGAGAGGTTCGAAAGGTTCGAAGGGTTGCGATGGCATCGCAACAAACGGAACGAGAGTAAGAGGGGATAAGAAGGGGCACATCGAAATCAGCAACGGACGACTGACACAGCAGGGAGAGATCCTGCTGGGAGGACGATATCAGACACCCTGGTGGAACGGAAAGCTGCGCACTTCGTACCTCAGCAGCAACGCCTGCAAACCTGCCCTGACACGCTTTGTACCCGACAGAGAGGGCACAGGACTGACCGACCGCATCGACAGCGTGGTGGCCTGGATGGAACGCGAAGACATCCTCGCCTGGGACCAGAACTACGGCCTGTGGTACGACAGACGACGCGACGACCACGAACGCATCAGACGTCGCGATGCTGCCGTGTGGGCACCCTTCTGGGAGCAGCCTTGGGCCAACACTGGCCAAGGAGAGGCGTGGAACAGGCTTTCGCTTTACGACCTCACACAGAACAATACCTGGTACTACGACCGTCTGCACAGGTTTGCCGAACAGGCAGCTCCCTTGGGCAAACTCCTCTACCTCGAACATTACTTCCAGCACAACATTCTCGAAGCCGGTGCACATTGGGTGGACTCGCCCTGGCGACCCACCAACAACGTGAACGAGACCGTCTTTCCGGAACCGGTGCCCTTCACGGGCGACAAGCGCATCTTTGTGGCAGAATGGTTCTACGACGAGCAGAATACGCACATGGCCGACCTGCATCGACAGTATATACGTCGCAACCTGGAAGCCTTCAAGGACCTAAATAACGTCATCCATTACATCAGCGAAGAATATACAGGACCCCTGCATTTCACCCGCTTCTGGGTGGAGACCATCCGCGACTGGGAACAGGAGACCGGCAACCATGTGCTCGTTGCCCTTGCAGCCACGAAGGACGTACAGGACAGCATCCTCAATGACCCTGCCCTGGCACCCACCATCGACATCATCGACATCCGCTACTGGCACTACAAGACACGGGGCGGTGGCGGCGGACGAGGACTCAAGGACGACGGCAAGGACGTTTATGACCCCCAGGGAGGCTTGAACCTTGCACCCCGTCAGCATGCCCGCGTGCAACCTGTCGGCAAGGTAGGCTTCAACGATGTCTATCGTGCCGTGCAAGAGTACCGTCAGCACTATCCCGAGAAAGCTGTGGTCTATTATGCCCAAAACTATCCCGAACAGGCCTGGGCCATCCTGATGGCAGGAGGATCGGGCGCAGGCGTGAAGATTGCCGACGCGACTTTGCGCAAGCAACTCCCCACGATGCAGGTGGAAGGTGCAGCCGACCGCGAGGATGCCAAGGTCCTGCAATCGGACAATGCCGCCCTCGTCTATGGTTTGTCGGACGGGACCGTGCACCTCACGAATCTTACCCCCGGCACCTATCTGCTCAACGAGATCGACCGACAGACAGGACAGGCACTCGGCAAGCCACAGCGCCTCAACGTCAAGTCAGGCACATGCTCCCTCACCATTGCTCCCGACCGCCTCTGGTGGGTGCGGAGGAAATAAGTTAACCCATGTCCACCAACAAACTTCTCACCCTTGTCATTCCCACCTACAACATGGAGGCGTTCCTTTCGGAATGTCTCAGCACACTCATTGTGGGAAAGGAATACATGGACCTGCTCGAAGTGCTCATCGTCATCGATGGCAGCAGAGACCGGTCGGCACAGATTGGTCAGGAATTTGCCAACCTCTACCCCGACACCTTCCGCGTCATCGTCAAGACGAACGGCAACTACGGCTCGTGCGTCAATCGCGGCATTGACGAAGCAAGGGGCAAATACATCAAGACGCTCGATGCCGACGACAAGTTCCAGACCGAGCATCTGAGCCTTTTCCTGGACCATCTGCTGGCGCACGATGCCGACATGGTCATCAGCGACTATGCAGGGTGGAACATGTCGACAGGGCAGGTGGAGAACTTTGCGTACGACCTTCCCACCACGGACACCTTCGGCATCGACAAAATGAATTTCACCGTCGATGCTCCCCTCACGATGCACGCTGTGGCCTATCGGACCTCGGTGCTTCGCGACATGAATTACCGGCAGAGCGAAGGCATCTCCTACACCGACCAGGAATGGATCTTCATGCCCATCGTCGGCGTGAAGACCGTTACGCATTTCCCCCACATCCTCTACATCTATCGCCTGGGACGTGCAGGACAGACCGTGGACATCAACGTGTGGGTACGCCATGCCAACGAAGAGATCTTCGGACTGAAAAGGATGGCGGAATTCTACAAGACCGAGAAGGACAAGGTAAGCCCCGAGGCAAGGGAATTCCTCCTTAACCGTCTGAAATGCCGCACCGAAGCCACTTATCGCCACATCTTCATCCGTTCCATCGGTTCGGTCGATGAATCGATTGTGCAGGACCTCGACACGTATGTGGCCGAGAATATCCCCGAAATCTATCTGATGCCCGAAAAGGCCATGACTTATCATGGCATCAACATCATCGGAATGTGGCGCAGGCATCCTTCGCTCTACAAGGCATACCTCAGCATCCGAAGTTTTGCCAACAAGGCCTTCAAAGCCCACCGTTCGGCTAAATCCAGCGCTTCGACTACATCCAGCGGTTCGGCTGCAAGTGCGGCTCCATCACCTCTGTTCAGCCCTCAGACCACGCAGGCTCCCGATGATGCCGAAACGCCGGAAGTGAGCATCGCGATACCCGTGTATAATGTGGAGGACTACATCGAAAAGTCGATGCTTTCGGCATTGAACCAGAACTTCGCCTATCCTTTCGAGATTCTGGTGATCGACGACTGCGGCACCGACAGGAGCATCGACATCGTGAAGCACCTGATGGCCTCGCATTCCAGGGGCCATTGCATAAGGATCCTGAGGCAGGAAAAGAACACGGGACCGGGATTGGCGCGAAACATAGCCCTCGAACAAGCCCGAGGCAAGTATTTCTATTTCCTCGATTCGGACGACCTGATGGCACCCAACTGCCTGAGCCACCTGCATGCCCTGGCCGAAGAGAACCATGCCGACTTTGTGGTAGGTTCTTCGGACCAGATTGAAAAGGAATTCCCTTCGCCCCGTTATAACCTCGACGACCAAATCATCCGCAAGGACGCTGCGGGCGTCCATATGTTCGTGCATGACATCTTCATGAACATCGAGGTATGGAACAAGCTCTACCGGATGGATTTCCTTCGCAGGAACAACATCAGGACCACACACCCCATCATGGAAGATTCGATTTTCGACTTCCATCTGCGTGCCTTGGCAAAGGTGATTATCCTGTCGTCGGAGGTGACCTATTACTACAATGTGCGTGAGGGATCGATCATGACTTCTCGCTTCGGACACGAGGCTTCCGACGAAACCATCGCGATCTATTGTGACATCATCCATCGCGTGCAAAAACTGATACGGGAGAAGTATCACGACATCGAAGGCATCTACGACCTTTACGGCCTTCGACTTGCATATTCGTTCTATTCCTTCAAACAGATCAAGATTACCCCTTCGCAGGAAAAGTACATCGACGAGCAGATGAAGGGATTCAACACGTTTATCCCCAGCATGCACATCCTTAAGTTGGGCATCTTCCGCTACGCATATCTGAAATGCAAGCTCACGGGTGAAGACTGGCGAACATTCGGCGATGTGTATGCCGAAAGATATACAAGGAAAAAGAGGATTATAGCCTGGATTTTCTCGTGGCTTTGACCTAAGGTTTCTATAAGATTGGAGCGGCCAATCGGCAGACGCTTTCCTTGAGGCGCTCCCAACGCGAGCGACGACGCCATTCGTTCTTCTTGATCTCATGGCAATAGCGGAGGTCATCGAGGAAGGTCTGGCGTTGTTGTTTTGCCGTTTCGGCATCGTAGATAAAGGCAGTGACTTCGAACGACTGACTGATGCTGCGGTGGTCGATGTTAACGCTACCCACGGTGCAAATCCGGTCGTCGGCCACGATGGTCTTGGAGTGCAGGTAACCGTTGTCGTAGAAGAAGACACGAACACCTGCGTCGAGCATCTGCTCGATATACCAGCGCGAAGCATAGATGACCACCCAGCCCTTGTCGGGATAGGTAGGAATCATAACATGCACATCGACACCCGAGAAGGCGGCAGCATAGAGCGCCTTCCGGATGGCCTCAGAAGGCACAAGGTAGGGCGACTGGAGATAGACGTAACGCGTGGCCGTGTAAAGGATCTGGGAGTAGGAAAGGTCCATTATGCGGAACTGGGCCGTCGGATTGGACGTCACCACCTGCATCAGCAGGTTGCCAGCCTTGGGCTGGGGAGGATAGTATGCCTTGTCGTGCACCCATTTGTCGCTTGCAAACTGCCAGTCGGTGAGGAAGGTGGTCTGGAGTTCGGTGACCGCCGGTCCCTCGATGCGCAGATGGGTGTCGCGCCAAACGCCGCCACGGATGCCCTTCAAGTAACGTTCAGCCAGGTTCATACCGCCTGCATAGCCCACTACGCCATCGACGACGAGCACCTTGCGGTGGTTGCGGTAGTTGGAGAAAGGCGAAAGGTGGGGAAAGAGGGGACTGAAAGCCTCGACCTGGACACCACCCTCCTTCATCCGACGGAAGAAACTGCGCGGCACACCGATACAGGCGGCGGCATCGTACATCAGTCGCACCTCAACGCCCTGACGCACCTTGTCGATGAGGATGTCGGCAAAGGCGTCGCCTACAATATCGTGCTCGATCATAAAGAACATGATGTGGACGTGATGACGGGCAGCAAGGATATCCTCCTTCATTGCCTCGAACATGTCGCCGCAGACCGTGAAGACGCGGATGCTGTTGCCCCCGACGAGATCGGCACGGTTGTTGTTTTCGAGCATCTTGATGAGGCGCGTCCAACCCTCCCCTTCCTCAGCGGGGTGGGAAGTGCGATAGGCCGCTGTGTGGGCCTTGAGTTCGGCAAGACGCTCGCGACTGATGAGCGGACGCAGCATCGCAGGCACGCCGAAGAAATAATAGAGCAGAATACCGAGCACGGGCAGAAAATAGAGCATCAGGATCCATGCCAACGTCTCGGTGGGACGCCGGTGCTGTGTCAGCACCACCACAGCGATGTTGAGCGCAAAAATGATGACCACTATGTTCAGCCAAATCGGTAATGTCATGGCGCAAAGATAGGAAGTTTTGGGGACTAATGCAAAATTTTGGACCCTTTTTTTGTTTATTTCCCGCAAATGACATATCTTTGCGGTGATTTCGATGTTTAGTTTCGATAAAACATCCTGACTATTCGAAAAGTATGCTGCAAGTTATATTGTTTTTCGTCGTCCTGTTTGTGGCCATCCTGGCCGACCTGTACATCTGGGACAACCATCTGCGTCAACTTGGCGTAGGCTGGCAGGTGCTGCATTTTCTGCCCGTCACCATTCTGATGGTGGCCATCATCATCCTGGCCTTCCGGGGGATGAACACCCTGCTCTTCCGCATCATCTTCATCGTGCTATTGTGCGTTGTACTGCCTCAACTGATCCTGCTCTGCTTCTGGGGAGCGGGCAAGATCTTCACCGGTGCTGCCTCAGCGCTTGGCACCATAGGCCTTGTGGTGGCCTTCTGCATCTCGGCAGCCAGTTTCTACGGGCTCGTTTGGGGCTGGCGCCACCTTGTGGTAAGGCAGCAGACCATCACGGTGCCCGACCTTCCCAAGGAGTTCGACGGGTTCCGCATCGTTCAGGTGAGCGACCTGCATCTTGAAATGTTCGAGGGGCAGGAGGCGTTTATACGCTCGCTCGTCGATAGTGTGAACGCAGCACGTCCCGACCTCATCGTGTTCACAGGAGACCTTGTGTCAAGGCAGAGCCGGGAGCTGCTTCCCTTCATGGACATCCTCTCGCAGATGAAGGCGCCCTACGGCGTGATGTCGATCCTGGGCAATCACGATTACAGCATCTATGGACCTTTCCACGGCAGTCCGAAGGCCATCGAACACGATCTCGACCTCTTCAAGGACTACCAGCGACAGATGGGCTGGGACCTGCTACTCAACGAACATCGCTTCATCAGGCGTGACAGCGCACAGATAGCCGTCATCGGCGTCGAGAACGAAGGCAAGTCGGGCAAGGTACGACGTGCTGACCTGCCACGAGCCATCGAGGGTGTGCCCGACAGCTGCTTCAAACTCCTGCTCACCCACGACCCCTGGCATTGGCGCCACGAGGTGACAAGCACCACCAACATCCAGCTCACCCTTTCGGGACATACCCATGCTGCACATTTCCGCATCGGTGACGTCTCGCCTTCGCGACTGGTCTATTCAGAGTGGCGCGGTCTCTACCGCAAGGGTTCGCAGCAACTGTTTATTTCTTCCGGCATTGGCGGTATGCTCGCCTTCCGCCTTGGTGCCTGGCCCGAAATCAATGTCCTGACGCTTCGAAGGGAGCGGTAAGGCTCGAAAAAAGACAATAAAACCCAATAATAGCCATGACACTTTTGCTAACCCTTCTTTGGGCCCTTCTTAACCCCTCAGAACCTTTCTTAACCCCTCTCACCGATGACCTTCGTACGCCCGCAGAAGAGCGTCTCTTTCGTTCGGAAGCAGTCGAGAGGCAGGTTGCCGAGATTGTCAGCCAGCTTACCAACCCGAAGCTGGCACAGATGTTCGCAGCCTGTTATCCCAACACGCTCGACACCACCGTCCACTTTGAGGAGGATGAGGACGGGACACCCGACACCTTTGTCTATACGGGCGACATCCACGCGATGTGGTTGCGCGACAGTGGTGCACAGGTCTGGCCCTACGTGCAACTTGCAGCCGAGGACGAGGCATTACGCCGGATGCTTGCTGGGGTGATCCTGCGCCAATGGAAGTGCATCAACTGCGACCCTTATGCCAATGCCTTCAATCGAGAGCCGAACCCCGATGGGCCATGGATGAAGGACACAGGCATGCATCCCGAACTGCACGAACGCAAATACGAGATCGACTCGTCGTGCTACCCCATCCGCCTTGCCTACCACTACTGGCAGGTGACGGGCGACACGTCGGTCTTCGGCCCCGAATGGATAGAAGCTATCGGGAACATCCTGCACGTCTTCACCGAACAGCAGCGACGCGAGGGACGTGGCAGTTACCGTTTCCTGCGTTCCAGCAACCGTGCGCTCGACACGATGAACAACGAGGGCTGGGGTGCCCCTGTGCGACCCTGCGGCCTCATCGCCAGCGCCTTCCGACCCAGCGACGATGCCACGACGCTGCTATTCCTTGTGCCCAGCAATTTCATGGCCGTCAGCAGCCTGCGCAAAGCCGCCGAGATACTCACCACCGTCAACCATCGCGAAGATCTGGCAAGCCGCTGCAACGCCCTGGCAGACGAAGTGCATGCTGCCCTGATGGAGCACGCCATCTATGATCATCCCAAATACGGAAAGATCTACGCCTACGAGGTCGATGGCTTCGGCAACCATCTGCTCATGGACGATGCCAACGTGCCCAGCCTGTTGGCCATGGCCTATCTGGGCGATGTCGCAATCGATGACCCCATCTACCAGAACACACGTCGTTTCGTCTGGAGCACGGACAACCCCTACTTCTTCCGTGGCGAGGCGGGCGAAGGCATCGGAGGCCCGCACATCGGTCACGACTACATCTGGCCCATGAGCATCATGATGCGTGCCTTCACGAGCCAGGACGATGCCGAAATCCGAGCCTGCATCGAGCAACTGATGCGCACCGATGCCGGGACGGGACGGATGCACGAGTCGTTCCACAAGGACGATGCCACGCACTACACACGCTCGTGGTTTGCATGGGCAAATACCCTCTTCGGCGAACTGATCATCAAACTCGTCGAAGAGGGTAAACTGGGTCTGCTCAACTCGATTGAGTAGCAGATTGATGTAAAAGCGGGAACTTACTTGCGGGTAATGGTCAGCACGCCGTTGGCGCAACCGCCCGTCAGGTCGATGGTGAAGACATAGGTGTCGCCATCGTTGAGCGTGACGTCGGGCAGCAGATAGAGGTTGCCGTCGTCGTGACCATTGCCGTCGCCGATGCCGAAGACATCGCTCGTGGTCGAAAGGTGATAAGCCGAAGCCGAACCCTTGAACTCGGTGCCCCAGGCAGCCTGTCCGAAGAACTTGAAGTTGACGTCGGCACCATTGAGCTGCTGGCCTACGGTAAGGCTTATCTGGTGAACCTTCTCGCTGATGGGCGTCAGACAGTAGTCATATTCCTCGCCTGTCCACCAGCTCTGTACGTTCGAAGCCTTGTAGCTGGGCTTGCCCACTCCATTGTTGCCGATGATCCAGATAGCGCCCGTACCGTCGGCATTAAGTTTGCCGCTCGATGTGCCATCCATCACCCAGATGCGGAATGCCAGGTTGCTGAAATCGGCCTTGATGTTGTAGGTGCCGGTGATGCCCAGGAAGGTGTAGGTGCCGTCGGCGTTCTTCTGGAACCAGTCGCGGTCGTAGAACCAGCGGCTCGAATTCATGATCGACTCGCCTGCAAACTCATAAGGATGACCCTGCACGAGCTCGCCCTGATAGACGTTGTCGGTCTTGGTCAGCACAATCTCGGTCGAAGCATTGGGGTCGGATTCCGTGGGACCATACGCGTAGGTCAGCACATTGAAGCTGACGTTGTTTGCACCCTTGTTACCATTGAAGGTGATGGCATCGGTGATGCCTTCGCTGATGTCGTCGTTGCCCTGTCCGAAGGAGATCTCCGTACCATTGGCACCGTCCTTTGGAGCCACGAAGTAGCCTTTGAACGAACGATTGGAACTCGTGTAGCTGCCCACAAAGAGATACGGGTTGGCTGCATCGGGCAAAAGGGTGACGGGGCTGCCCACCGAGGGCACAAACGTCAGATATTCGTAATGGGGGCGGGTAAGCGGAAGGTCGATCACCTGCTCGGTCTTCGCCAGGCGGATGTTCTGCAAGACGAGGCGGATCTGTGCAGCTCCATCGGGCACAGCCTTATAGAGCGGGGCATAGAGCCTAACGCCGTAGGTGCCGTCGGTGCGCGTACGGATGGTCTGTGTCGAAACCTGCTGACCACTGTATTCCAGGTAAGCCTTCAACGTCGAGAGTCCTATGCCCTCAGCATCCGAACATGCCACCGAAAGGAAGATGCTGTCGCCATAATGTGCCGACGAAGCAAGGTCGTTTACCAGCAGGACGGGCTGACCTACGGCATTGTCGTCATCATCGTCGCAGCTGGCGGTGGTCAGGATGGTTGTCATGGCCAACATTGTTGCCAAGGCTGCCATGGGGGAATGGAATAGGTATTTCATATCAATATATATTTACGGGAGTTATCGGGAGTTAACAGGAGTTATCGGGAGTTAACGGACGATACCTTCGCCATGCAAAAATGGAGTCCAAGACACATTTGTCCGTTAACTCCGCGCGTTAGCGCTATCTCCTATTTACTCCTGTTTACTCCTGTCATTTACTTGTTCCACTTCACCGAAGATACACCACCTGCGGGGACGTTAACGCGCACATAGCTGCTGCCATCGCCCACATTGATGGTCTTGTCCTCATCGCCCGTGTTGAGGATCACGGCGCCATAGGTTCCATCGGGATTGAGGAAGCAGGCGCTGATGATGTTCTGGCTGGCGATGTTGCGGCTTGTGCCCAGGCGAACAGCACCTGTTGCAGCAGCCACACTCATATGGGCAATGATGTAGTAATGCGAGTTGCGGGTGTAGGTGCGGTAGTTCGAAGGATCGATGTCGATGGCACCGAAGCAGGTCTGGCAACCTCCGTCGAGGTTGGGACCCATGTTGGTGTCGAGCATGAAGTTCCAGACGATGACGGCCTTGCACATACGGTTGACCGTACCCAGGGCCACGTTCTTCATATCGGCCATCAGGCGGGTAGCGAGGTTGCGACCGTCGTTCCAGGTGCCGATGGAGCTCTCGGAGAAGATCAGCGCCTTCTGGGGAGCCTTCGTATAGATGTCGACGAGCTCGTCGCTCGTTCCGCCGTAGTCATGATAGGCTGCGCCTGCCACCAGTTCCGAGCCTTCGTAGTCCTCGCCGAGGGTGTTGTAGATCTTCACCGGATAGTCGTCCTGATCACCCACGTTGTCGTAGTTGTAGTTGTGGTCGAAGACGTAGATCTGCGTCTGCAGGCCGGCACGCTTGAAGGCACGGGCCATGCTCTTCACCAGCTGAGCCTCTTCGGCCCAAGGCATGTAGCACGAGGCGCAGTTGGCATGGTTCAAAGGCTCGTTCTGGGGAGTCACCGCATGGATGCGGATGCCTTCGCCCTGGAAAGCCTGGATGAACTTGACGAAATACTCGGCGTAGGTGTCGTAGTGCAGGGGGCTGAGGTGACCGTCGGTCCACGAGTCGTAGGGACGCATGTTGGTCAGATTGTCGACCTTCATCCACTTGGGGGGAGTCCAGGGGCTACCGATGATCTTGAGGTCGGGATTGATGGCAAGGATCTCCTTGAGGATGGGAATCACGTAGTTGACCTCATCGTTGAAGAGGGCGAAATGCTCGAGGCCCTCCACGTCGCACAGCGAGTACTCGGTGCTCGAAAAGTCGTTGCAGCCGATCGAGATGCGGCAGTAGCTCACGCCGTAGCCCGAAGTGGTCGAGAAGGTGCGCGTCAGGAGGTCGTTGCGGTCCTCGGGAGTCATCTTCAAAAGGTTGTAGCACGAAGAATAGGTGATGCCGTAGCCGAATCCGTCGATCGACTGTTGCGTCTGGCTGGGATCGAGCTGGATGGTGAGGGGCGAAAGGCTTTGTCCGCTCACCACATCGGCAATCTCTTCGTAGAGACTGTAGGCGCCGTCGGATGTCGTGGTGAAGACCACAGCCTTGCCCGAAGCGGGCTTGCCCGTTGGATATGGCTCGGTCATATCGTCGACCACCGTCTCGGAATTGTTGCTGCAAGCGGAGAGGCAGGCAGCAAGAAGTATGCTGATCATGTTTGTCATTCTGTTCATAAGTATATCTTACTGAAATTAACCTAACAATCAATTATCAATTTTCAATAGCGAAAATTCAATTGTTAATTATTAATTGTTAATTGTTAATTAATATCCTGGATTCTGTACTAAGTTGGCATTCTGGTCGAGGGCAGTCTGCGGGATAGGCAGCAGGTACGAATTGGCGTCGAAAGGCTTCTTCTGTGCCAGGCGTCCGTTGTCGCGGGCATAGACGGCATTCATCACCTCTTCGACCATACCGTTGCGGCAGAGGTCATACCAGCGCTCACCCTCCATGGCAAGCTCGAGGCGACGTTCGTGCAACACCGCACGAATCATGGCCTCCTGGCTGGAAGTCTTGTCGCCCGAAAGAGGAGCAAGACCTACGCGGGCACGAATCTGGTTGACCAGTTCGGCAGCCTTTGCGAGGTTACCCGTATAGGCGTAGGCTTCGGCCTCGATGAGGATGATATCGGCAAGGCGGCACTTGTAGATGTTGTTGTAGCCCGAACGCAGCTTGTACATGAATGCATAGTTGGATGCAGGATAGTAGTTGCTCCAGGTGCACGATTCGAAGTGAACGGTCTGGTCGAGACGTATCTGGTCACCTTCGCGCTCGAAGTCGCTGACAAGGTCGCGCGAGGGGGTCACCCACTTTGCCCAGGTGAAATAGTAGTCGGGGTTCTCGAGGCAGCGTCCGAACATCCACGATGCCCATGTGCCGGCACCCACGCTCCAATGCAGCTCGAGGATACCCTCCGTCGTGTTGCGCTTCACGCAGTCACCGTTGTCGAAGCCCCACAGCGTCTCGTAATTGGGTTCAAGGGCCAGTCCTGCGGTACCGATCACCTTGTCGGCATATTCGATGACCTTCGTGTAATTCTGTGGCGTACGTTCGGCATAGACCTTGGCGAGGTAAGCCTGGGCCACGGTCTTGGTCATGATGGTACGGTCGCCTATAGAGAATTCAGGAGCATACTGGGCACCGAACTCGAGATCGGCGATGATTTGTGCATACGACTCCTCGGGAGTGTTCTTGGGTGGGAAGTAGGTGGGATAGACCTCTTCGACATTTTCGGCGGTGATGGTCTTGGCGATGGAGGTGATGATGGGGAAAGAGCCCCATTCACGGGCCATATCGAACATCACGATGGCACGGAAGATGCAACCCTGTGCTTTCAGAAGGTTATATTCGGTTTGGGTGACCTGTCCGTTTTCGAGCAGCTGGTCCAAACCATTGATCAGGACGTTCGACTGTGCGATATCTTCGAGGAAACGGGTCCAGTCGCGGCTCAATACCGAATTGCTGGCATCGATGGCATTCGACTCGTAAGGCTCCACCTCGGCACCCGTGGTACCGGCGTAGGCATTGTCGGAATGTGACTCGGCAAGCAGAAGCTTATCGACATACCAGTGCTCCACACGGCTGCGGAACAATTCATAGAGGTTGGTGAGCTGATCCTGGGCAGCCTGCTTGTCCTTCAGGACGGCTGTGCTCTCTTCGGTCTGCGAACCTTCGGTGAGCTCTGTTGGAGTTGAAATGGGTTCATAATCGAGTGTGCAGGCTGTCATCAATAGCGCCATAGCGCCCAACAACCCACTCAAACCTTTCGAACCTTTCGAACCTTTCAAACCTTTCAAACCCTTCGAACCTAAAATATTATTTGTCTTCATAATGATTACGCTATTTTAGAATTCAACTTTCATACCAACAACAAACGAGCGGCACATCGGGTAGGTTCCCCAATCGATACCCTGTACGGCACCACTGTTGCCATACTGGTTGACCTCAGGATCCATGCCCGAATAGCTGGTGAAGGTCAGGAGGTTGGTGGCACTCACGTAAGGCATCAGTCGGGTCAGGTGCAAAGGTTTGAGCACCTTGCGAGGCACATCGTAGCTCAACGAGATATCCTTCACACGGAGGTAGGAACCATCCTCGAGGAAGTAGGTCGAGTTGCGCAGGTCGAAACCAGCCTTCGGCACGTCGGTGATCTGACCGGGCACCTGCCAGCGGTCGAGCACCTCGGTGGTCTGGTTCTTGCCGTCATACATACCCTGGGTCTCCATCTTGCTCACGTTATACACGTCGTTGCCATAGGTTCCCTGCAGGAGGATGCTCAACGTCACGCCCTTCCAGCGGAAGGTGTTGGTCATACCATAGGTGAAATCGGGATTCGGGTCGCCGATATACGTGCGGTCGGAAGCGCTGACGATGCCGTCACCGTTTACGTCGCGGTAGTTGAGTTCACCCGTCTCGGGATCGACGCCGTCGGCAATGTAACCCCAGAAGCTGCCGAGAGGCATACCGGGCGTATTGCGAACCACATATTCGTTGACGTAATCGGTGGTCCTTGCGTTGTAATACACCTGGGTCAGCATCAGATGGGTGAGCTTGTTGCGGTTGAAGCTGATGTTGAAGTCGGTATCCCACTGGAAATTGCCGGTGAAGTTCTTCGAGCTGACGCTGAACTCCCAACCCTTGTTCTCGACGTCGCCGCCATTGTAGGTGAGGCTGGTAGCAGCAGCCGAACCTGCGGGCAGGGTGACGGTCATAAGCATGTCGGAGGTCTTCTTGTAGTAGTAGTCAACGGTGAAGGTCAGACGGCTGCGAAGCACAGTCAGGTCGAGACCGATGTCGGTCTGCGTGGTGGTCTCCCACGTCAACTCAGGATTGCTCAAGGTCGATTGCGAACGGGTAGGCACGGCATTGGCATCGTGACCTTCGCCAAACCACTGGATGCGGTTGATGTTGTAGGCTGCGAGGTACGAATAGTCGCCCAGTCCGCTCTGGTTACCGGTCTGTCCCCAGCCGCCACGAATCTTGAAGTCGTCGAGCCAGTCGAGATCCTTCAGGAACGCTTCCTGCGAAAGACGCCAGGCTGCCGAGAACGAAGGGAAGTAACCCCAGCGATGACCGGGAGCGAGCTTCGACGAACCGTCGGCACGGAAGTTGGCGGTGAGCAGATAGGTGTCCTTGAGGTTGTAGCTCAGACGTCCGAAGTAGGAAAGGATGGCCCAGTCGGATGCCGAAGAACCTGTGCCTGTCCAGCTGATCTTGTTGGCGCCGTTGAGCGTCTTGATGTCGGCATCGGCATAGTTGGAACCATTGATCCAGTTGTTGCTGTATTTCGAACCCGTCCACGAGGAACCGGCCATGAAGTCAAGGCTGTGGATGCCGAACTTACGCTTGTAGTTGAGCACATTGTCCCAAACCATTACGGTATTGATGGAACGCGAGTCGTAGCCCGTACCGTAGTTGTTTCGGCCATCGCCCGTCTTGATCGGATCGAGGAAGTTCATCGTAGTGCCATGGGTGCGGTCGAAGTTGAATTGGCTGGTGAAGGTCAGGCTCTCGGGGAGCAGCGTAATGATGGCCTTGCCTGTGCCCAGGAACTTGTTCCACGAAGTCTTGTTGTCCTCGGTGCGCGAAAGGTTTTCGGCAGGCGAAGTGATGTTGACACCATAGAAATTGTTATAGTACTGGCTTGGGTTCTTGGGATCCCAGACGGGGGCATAGGTGGGCGTGTTGATGATGGAGGTGATTACGCCACCGCGATTCGAACCTGTACCCGAAATGATGCCCGTTCCCTTGAACGTATAGTCGCTATAGGCGACACTGGCGCTGACGGTGAGCCACTTGCTGATGTCGTTGTCGATGGTGGCACGCACGTTGTAGCGGCTGAAATCGCTCTTCTTGAGCACACCATTCTCTCCCGTATAGCCACCCGAAAGGTAGTAGCGAAGCTTTTCGTTGCCATTGGTCACCGAAAGCTGGTAGTCCTGGGTAAGGCCTGTGCGATAGACCTCATCCTGCCAGTCGGTACGATCCACGAGGTTGGCAGGCAGTTTCACCAGGCCAATCTCGTCCTGCAAGGCCTTGTACTGCTGGGCGTTGAGCGGTGTCTGATTGTTGCGCACGGTGTTCATACCCACGTGTCCGTTGAAGCTCACCTTGGCGACGCCTTCCTTGCCCTGCTTGGTGCTGATGATGATGACGCCATTGGCTGCACGCGAACCGTAGATGGCAGCCGAAGAGGCATCCTTGAGCACCTGGATGCTCTCGATATCATCTGCACTCAGATAGTCGATGTCGGTAAGCGGTACTCCATCGACCACGTAGAGCGGGTTGTTCGAACCGTTGAGCGAAGTGGTACCGCGCACACGGATGGTGGGCGACGAACCAGGCTGTCCGTTGGCCTGCGTGATCTGCAAGCCTGCAGCCTTGCCCTGCATACCGGAGACGGCGCTCACGATGGGGCGGGTTTCGAGGTCCTTGGTCGATACGGTCGATACGGCTGTGGTAACATCCTTGCGCCTTACCGAACCATAACCGATTACCACTACCTCGTTCAAGTCGGTGCGCTCCTCTTCGAGCACCACCTTCATGCTTGTCTGGGCTTTCACCTCCTGGGTGGTGTAGCCGATGTACGATATTCGCAGCGTGGCTCCTTTGGAGACAGTGAGGGAGAACTTTCCGTCAATATCAGTTACAGTACCATTGCGTGTACCGACTTCAAAGACAGAGGCCCCTATGACCGACTCATCGTGCGAATCGGTCACCACACCATTCACTGTAAGATTTTGAGCTGAGAGAGCCACGGCGAACATCATGGCCACGAGCGTCGTTAGGACGCGTCGGGCCACCGATGTCCTGTGTTTCATTTTAGAATATAAATAGTGTTTTATTTGATCAAAACAACCTTGCCGTCAATCACGTTCAGACCAGCCTGACGAGACTGCAGCTTGCGGCCCATCACGTCGTAAACCGAGCCACGGCCTACGCTTGTCTGCAGCAGGGTGATGCCCGAAGTCTTGTCGGTGATGGTGAGCTCGGCGCTCTGCTCGTCGCTGGCGACTACGAGAACGACATGCACATTGTAGTTGTTGCCTTCCTCACCGATGGTGAAGTTGTTGTCGTTGTTGCCGCGAGCGCAAGTGTAGGCGCTGCCGAAAGTGAGCTGAGTAGGAGCATCCTGGGCAAGGAAGCACTCCCAGGTCTTGTCGATGGAAACCTTGAACATCTGACCGCCGGGGAACGACTCGATGTCGGTAGTCCAGCTGCCGTCGCTCTGCTGCTCAAGGAATGTAGCGTTGCTGGTGTTCCAGCCCTGGAATCCACCCACGAGGCCATACGAGTGCTCAACAGAGGTGCTGCCTTCCACCAGAAGGGTAGCGTTGCCGTCCTCGAGGATGGTGAGGGTGAACTTGCCGTTCCTCAGCACCACACCTGCTGCAAAGCCTGTGTTGTCGCCGTTCTTGTAAAGATTGTAGGTGTTGCCTGGCTGCATATTCATGCCGCCACCACCAAGTGCATCGGTCCACGAGTTGTTCTTCACAATCTTCCAGTCGCCAAAGATCTCATCAATCGAAGCGGTATAGACGCCTTCGCCCTGCGACTCGAACTTGAGCGGATTGTTCTCGAAGCTCCAGCCCTGCCAGGTGCCTACCATCATGTATTCATCGACCTTCTCGCCAGGCTCACCCACGGTGATGACCTCATCGGCCGTGATGCGGAAATAGTCGAGCGTATTGTCGGAACCGGGATAGAACTCGAACTTCACGTTGTGCAGGGTCACGTTGTTGTTCTCTGCGCCGAGGTAGATGTTGTTGCCCTGGCCATCCTCGATCCAACGGAGGGTATAGTCGGTACCGGTAGCGATAGGCTCGTTGATGCCGTACTGATAGGTCCAGCCATCGACAGCGGGGTTCTTGATGATCTTGAATCCCCATTGACCAGTTGTGAACTCAGCAGCAGTTGCTGCGTAGCCACCATCAGCCTCTACGAAGGTGATGCAGTTCTCGGAAAGACTCCAACTGTTGTAGTCACCTGTCACGATGTAGGTGTCCTGTGCGTTTGCCATACCAACGAGGGTAAAGGCAGACATGAGAAGCGTAAAAAATTTCTTCATAACTGTTAGATTTTAGTTAGTGTTATATATTATAGATAATGTACACGCGAGCGAATGAACAAGTCCATGATGTTGGTTTGCGCTGCAAAGATACGGCATTTTTTTGACATTTGCACATCAACAAAGGTGTTGAAGTGGATAAATTAGAGGAGTAAATTCGTACAATAAACTGTTTATTAAGTCGATAAAAATGATTAATTTGTATTTAAAAGTGGATTATAAATTATTTTTTTGAACGCTATTCAAGCCTGATTTAGTCCTCTTTAATGCCTTTATTTGACAATTCTGCGCAACAAAAAGCAGGGGAATGTGCGCAATACGGATGTCTTATGGGTAGAAATAGCGCGAAAAGTTTGGAGGCAATCTCCAGGATCTCTATCTTTGTGCATCAATCAATCCAAGAAGACCCACCGAAATGAAAACACAGAACATTATTGCCATTTGCTGGCTGCTTGTCCTGACGACGAGCGTTCACGCCTATGATCTGGATTCGATCTACGACGTTCTGGACAGGGAGATTGCCCTGGCCGATGAGTATGTCGTGATGAAGGAGCAGCACCTCGCTTCGCTTCGTGAACAGATCAGGAGAAGCCGAACGCTTGAATCGAAATATGAAATGACTTTTCAACTCTACGAAGAGTACAGCTCGTACGACGATCGGATGGCTAAACGTGCCTTGGCTGAGTGCCTGGACCTGTCGCGACAGATGGGCGATGCTGCACGCGAAGCCACTACCCTGTGCTTCCTGGCTTATCAGAATTCGCTGAGCGGATACTATTCGGAGGCTATCCACTGGCTCGCAGAAATCAGCGAAGAGGAGCTCGAAGGTCCGGCGGTGGGTTATTTCTACTATGCCAGTACCCACGCATACGGCGAATTGGGTCGCTACAGCGACGACGAGGCGATGAGCCAGCATTACTACGGCCTTTCGGACCGGTATCGTGACAAGTTCTTCGAAGTGGCCGATACCACCTCGACATTCTTCTATGAACGTCAGTTGCTGTTGTTGTTGAATTCGCAACAGGCCGATCAAGCCGAAGCAAGATGCCAGCAATGGTCGGCGACGGTGGAGCCCGGCAGCCACGAACATGCCATCATGGCCTATTTCCGTTCGGAGTGCTGCCGCCTGCGCAATGACGAGGCTGGGAGGCGCTACTGGCTTGCCGTGTCGGCCGTTGACGACTGCCGAAATGCCGTGACCAACCAGGCTTCGCTTTGGACCCTTGCCGAACTCGTCGGAAAAGACAGCGACCTCGAACGCTCCAACCGCTACATCGAATACTCCTGGATGTGTACCACCAAGTTCGGCGGACATACACGTTCGTGGCAGGTGTCGCCCGTCATCACCACCATCAACAACAACTACCGCGACAAGCTCAGCAAGAACAACCGAAACCTCAGCATCCTGCTCGGAGCCGTCAGCGTTCTGGCCGCCCTGCTGCTCGCTTCCTTCCTCTTCCTCTACAAACGCAACAAGCTGCTCGCCGCAGCACGTAACGAATTGCGCCGCATCAACGGTAAGCTCAACCACCTCAACGCCCAGCTCAACGCCTCCAACCAGCAGATGATGCAGGTCAATGCGCAACTGCACGACTCCAACCGCGTCAAGGACGAATACATCGGCCGTTTCCTCGACCTCTGTTCGCGCTACATTGACAAGCTCGACGCCTATCGTCTGAAGGTCAATCGCCGCCTCAAGGCCAACCAGCTGAAGGAACTGCTGCGAATGACCAGCAGCGAGGAACTGCGCGACACCGAGACACGCGAACTCTTTGCCAACTTCGATGCCGCCTTCCTGCGCCTTTATCCCAACTTCGTCGAAGAATTCAACACCCTGCTCCGTCCGGAGTTCCATCAGCAGTTAGGTCCCGACAGCGAGCTCACCACCGACATGCGCATGGCCGCCCTCATCCGCCTCGGCATCGATGACTCTGCCCGCATCGCCGCATTCCTTCACCTCACCCCCAATACAATATATAATTATCGCGCGCGCATGAAGTCCCGTGCCGCCGGCAGTCGCGATGAGCTGGAGGACAAAATCCGCGAAATCGGATTGCAGAGGGAGGAATGATGATAAAAAAGTGCCCAATATTTTGTATTGTCGAAAATAATTCCTATCTTTGCGGGCTCAAAATTAATAACACAATACGAAATTACTCCCGATATGGCCAAATACAACTATATTAAGGAAGATATCATCAAGCCCCTCGACCTTTATCTGGCTGGATCAATCTCCGATAATAGGTTCCCCTATAGTAATTGGAGATATACTGTTTCCAATCTCAGGAAAGATAAAGAACAATTTTATGAAGTTCGCGAAGCGCTGAAACCCTACTACCATCGGTTATTCATGGCCGACAAGGATTTCTTTCGAAATGGGAATTCAGATGCCAAAGTCAAATATGCCTTGCACGAAGCCATCGAGCGCGAGGGCGATGATGCAGGGAGCTTGTTTGCTGACCTCGACGTCATCAAAGCAGCCGAAAATTGGGCTGAAAGACTAGCTCCCGACAATCACGCTCCAACTTTCTTTTTCCTTTTGATAAAGTCCCTTTTGAAAAGAGACTATAAGCCCGATTGGGAGAAACTGTTCATCGTCTTGAGGGATAAACTGGTCAAATCCAGGAGTTACGGCCACTTCAAAACGAATGAGCTGTATTGTATTCTGATGGGTATCACGCTGATTGAGCGCTCAAATCTGACCCGAGATAAAAAGAATGAACTGGAGGAATTGATGCATGGTAATTGGCAGTTCATCAAGTACATGTATTCGGTATTGATTCACTATATCGTCGGCATGAAAGTGAAGAACTTTGCGGCTGTAGCTAAATCGGTGTGCTGTAAATCGTACGAACCCTACATTCACTGGTTCTACAAGGCGTTCAACGAAAACTTCGACAAGATCTGCCCCGAAGAAGAGAGTGATAGACACGATGGCAGGAGTGTAAGGGATCAGGCGATGGTTTACATAAATAAGATGGAGGAGATAATCAAAAAGACCAACCCTTCGACCGAACTCGACGAGCTGTTTGACATCCTGTTCCCGATAGTCTTTGAGAATTTGTTCAATCAATCCCGACCAAAAACCTACGAAGAATTGGAGGCTGCAATTGACGATTTGACCATCCGATACAACAATGTGCTGGAGCAACTGGCCAAAGCCGTGAAGGATGTGGAGTCGGAAGCAATTACACCCGAAGACCTGACTGAAGCGTTCCTACGCTTTCCGAGGGATATGGCTTTAACTTTGTTTGGCAGCGTATCAAACCTGCTTACTCAAAACAAGACGTGGCAGAAATATGCGCCTACTATTCAAAAACAAATACTGAACAAAAAGGAAGAACCCAAATCATTAACATATAATGTGCAGGGCGACTATGTGATTGATAAAAAAGTTGACAATCAAGTAAACAATGTAAGTGCAGGAGGAACAGGTATCTGCACCAATAAAATAGGAAAGGAATAGTTATGACTAAGGAAGAATTGCAAGAATTTCTCAACAAGGGCGGCACATTCATAGCTGGCGACTTTGTTGGAAATAAGCACGTTGATTACCAAGTTGACAATGTGGAGCCTGGCGGCGTCGGCATTCAGATTAATAATTATGAGAAGAAACCAACGTCTCCAAAAGCCAATAAGAAGAGCGAAAAAAAGCCCAGCAGCGACAAGCCCAAAACACTTAAATACTACACGCATGGCAATAATGGCAAGCTGATGGAGCAACGAAAAAGAGTGACCATCGTCTTCCGAAAGCTTAACGAATGGGGCTGGATAGATGACAATACTACAGCTAATGATTTCGATTCATTCTTTGAGGGAGAACCCAGGCATTGCAACATTACGTGGATTGCCAACACAACGATACTGACGATTCTGCTGCAGGAGTTGTTAAAACAACCATACCTTACAGAGCAAACCGGATGCTCGGCCAAGTCGTTGGTCGAACAGCAATTTGGAAAGACTGCCAATTCGGACAGAACCCGTCTTGATGAAGATGCGGAGGAGAAGATCAAGCTTATCCTCTTTATTCTCGATACCAGGAATTTCTTGCCCGAAGGACGTGGAAGGAACACCAATGAGGAATACGATATACAAGATGCTGCTTTAAAAGCGATATTCGAAGGCCAGCTTCGTTCGACCAAAGGCATTTAGCGTGTAAGCGACTTTGTGAAAATGTAAGCGATTTTGTAAGCGAAATAAATTTTTTTTGAAATATTTTTAGTCGGAACACTCTTGAAATACAGAGAGTTCCGACTTTCTTTGTGTCTTTTCCTCATCTATGTAAGCATTTTGTCGTATTTCGCTTACGGATAGAGAGAGGTTTTCCCCTCTGCTGAGAGCAGTACACCTAATCTGTCTGCGCTCAGTAGTATGACACAAAAAAAGAATAAGAACAGCGAACAGCCTGAAGTACAGTACGGCCCTCGCACCGTAGGAGAGATCCTACTCGAGAATCAACTTTTCAAGGACATCTACCCGAACACCGAATTGGGTACCGACCTTAAGTTACTCACCCGCAAGCCTGGAAGGACACCCATAGGAGAGTGCCTGGATGGCGTCCTCACACACGACGGCGAAGATCACTTCACCTTCATCCAGAATGCCAATGAGATGAAAAAGATGGTGGTTCATCGTAGCCCTATCATTTTCAAGGGAGAATGCATCAACGTCCACAAAAAGGAGGATGGCTCACTTCTCCTGACCTTCAACAGGCCACAATTCTCTGAGGACTTCACTTTTCAGGACTTTTGCCGAAAGGCTGCCGAGGAATTGTTCGTCTTCGCTTGCCATATAGGGAAAGTGGGTGAGTAATTCACGACCACGGTTTCAATTTCAGTTGTTTCAGTTTTTCAGTTAGATTTTAGAGGGTCAATTATTTATCAAAGCCCCTTTCTAATACTATATAACTTATTAATAATTAATTAATTATATATTATAAATAAAGAAAAAACAAGGGAATGACACCCTTCGGGAAAAAACTGAAAAACTGAAATAACTGAAATTAGGACATTGAATCAATCTTAATTTTTCATCTATTAAGCTTATTATCAATTATGTACGATATCTCAAAATCAACTGCACCAAAGATGCCCAAGCTCGGAAATGGCTTGGAATGCATCAAATTAATCGCCTCACAGATCAGTCCTGATATGCGCGAGGCCATCATTCCAGCGATTTTTCCCGCACTTTCCGCGTATGTAAGTGGCGCAAAATTCCAATATGCCGACCTCACCTGGAAGGAACTTTGCGGCTCAATGGCCCATCTGATTGCCGAATCGGGTATGGGCAAAGGCCAACTGACATCTTGTATTGAAGCAATCATGCGCAAGAACCGAAAGCACGACGAGGAGGAAATGCAGAAGCTGGTGAGCTGGCAGAAGGCAGTCAAGACCAAGGGCGCCAACAAGGAGAAACCCGCTCGTCCTGAGGTCGCATTCTACTTCCCGCCTTCGGATGCAACCAATCCGGCTTTCCTCCAGAATGCCATGGCGTGCGAAGCCTATGGAGGTCATACCCAGTTCTTCAATATGACCGAGATCGAACAGGCCGACCGCCTTTGCGGCGGGCACAAGCAAGTGAGCCAAACCATCCGAAACATCTACGACATGCAGCGTGCTGGTGCCCTTCGCGCAACGGCCGATGGTGTGACGGGCAATCCTACGCTTCGAGTCAACCTCACCTTTTCTTCTACGCCTGTTGCTGCACGCAAGTTCTACAAGAACGAGCTGTACGTCGGCACCTTTGGGCGCATACCTTTCTCCTACAAGGCACGCGAAGGTCGCAGCGGCAAGATTCCTCGCGTAGGCAAATTCGGAGACGATTTTCTCGCCAAGCTCGACGAATACATCATCCTCCTGGAGGCTTGCAAGGGGAACTTCATCATTCCTCCGTTGAACAAGCTGGCAGACAAACTTGCTGACGATGTGGCAAGTATCGCCGACCTTGCCGATAACGACGAGGTGTGGGATATGGGCAAACGTGCCATCGTTTCAGCCTGGAAGAATGGATGTATCCTCTTCATCCTCAACGGACAATGTTGGACACGCACCATGGGTGAATTCGTCGAGTGGCTGGTCTATCACGACCTTTGGAGCAAGATGCAAGTGTTCGGCGATATGCTGAAAGAAGGCGACACGAGCACTTCGGAGATAGGCAAGACTGGCCCAAGGAATATGCTTGAGGACCTGGGTGATACGTTCAACGAATCCGAACTGGAAGCTCTTCGTGCCAATGCAGGCAAGCCAAAGGAAGGCACCAAGCGCCAGTTGGCCGTTTGGGTGAGCCGACACTTCATCGAGTATTCGGCGCAGACAGGCCTATACTCAAAAACGAAGTTGTACCTCAATCGCAAGCGCTGATGGAAAAGCAAGAACTTCAGAAGCTCCGCGACCTCCCCATCGAGGGGGTCGCAGAGCGACTTGGACTCCAGGTGAGCCGGCACAAGTGCCTTTGCCCCTTCCACGATGATCATCACGCAAGCCTGTCGTTCAGCGTGCGCACCAATCGCTATCGCTGCTTCGTGTGCGGGGCTTCGGGAGGGAGCATCGACCTGGTGATGCATCTTTTGAACAAGGATTTCCTCGATGCCTGCCATTGGCTCGCCGATGCGAACAACGTCTTGATCCAAACGGATGCCCCCCACGGCTCCCACGGCCCCGGCGCTGTGTCCCAGTCGGCAGCCGTCCCTGGCTGCCAAGTCTCCACCTTCGACACCACCCGCTACGCCCGCTTCTTCGAGCATCCTTTCCTCAGCGAGTCGGCACGTCACTTCCTATTCGATGAGCGCAAGCTCGACGAGCGCGTCATCCGCTGGTGCCGACTCACCTCGTGGCGGGATCGCAAGGGTGTCGATTGGCTGCAGATACCTTATTATGATCGTGAAGGCCATCTGATTGGCATCCAGAACCGCCTTCTCTCGAAAGGTGATTTGCCTCGCTTCCGCTTTCCCTATGGGGCACAATGCAGCATCTACAATCTGCCCGTCCTCAACAGGCTTCAACAAGGCGAGGCGCTCTACATCACCGAAGGCTGTTCCGACTGCTGGGCGATGCTCTCAGTAGGGCACAAGGCGATAGCCATCCCCTCGGCCACCCTCCTCAAGCCAGCCGACAAGGCGCTTCTCTCAACTCTCAACTCTGAACTCTCAACTATCTTCCACATGTACCCCGACCGCGACGAGCCTGGCGAACGCCTCTTTCTCCAGCTACAGCAGGTTTTGCCCAACCTCGAGCACCATCAGCTCCCACTCGGTTGCAAGGACTTCAGCGAGTATTATGTTTCGACGAAGTCGTGACGTTTACTTTCTATTAAAACAAAGGGTCCGCAATTCGGTGCGGGCCCTTTATATTTTTAATACCTTATCCCATTCTCTTTAAGCAGCGCGCGGAGGCGGGAAATTTCAGCCTTGAGCTGCGACACTTCCTGTCGCAGGTTGTTCAGCTCCTCATCCTGCTCTTGGCGATAGCCGGTGCGTGCGGCGTGCATGCGCTCCTTGATGCCGCCTTGGGTGACGAAGCGGTCTTGCAACGTCTTCAGCAGATTGTTAAGCATATAGATGATCTGGTGGCAGAGAGTAATACCAAGATTTGCCACTTCTTCATCAGATAATTGTTCTGCCCTAAACGCGTAGTTTATAGAGAAGTCTTCGGTTTTTGTCCAGTTTCTCATCTTGAAATAGCGAGGATGCTGTGTATCCCATTGTGTCAATTGGCGTGTGCGCAGATAATCTTCATAATCAACAAGCAGCTCTTCGAGGCTGGCTTTGGCAACATTGGTGAGCTTGATCTCTGTTTCGCTGGACGTGGTTGCCGCTTGATTGCCCTCGGCAATGTTTTGTTTGCCAGAGCGGGCGGCTTGTATCATCTGATCAACGGTGCGATCAACCTTGCTTGAAAGAAAACGGCGACAGAATATAAAAGTAATGTCATAGAGCGCCTCCGCTGCCTTATAGACTCTCAGATTGCGATAGTGCCCATGCTGGGGAAGGAAGAGGTGCTGATTCTGCGAGCTCGGAGAAGTCGGAGAAGTCGGAGTATTCTGATTACTCGGAGTATTCTGATTACTCGGAGTACTCCGATTACTCGGATTATTCGGAGTATTCTGAGAACTCTGACCATTCTGATTACTCTGATCACTCGGAGTATTCCGATCACTCCGATCATTCTGATTATTCTGATAATTCTGTGACATAAGAATTAAGGCTTTATAGTTTTTCGGTTGCAAAGATAATCATTATCTTTGAAACCGCCAAAAAAAACTTTAAAAAATAATGAAAATTTCTCCAAAAAACTCCCCGAAAAATTTGGAAATGTCACAAAAAATTACTAACTTTGCACCATGAAAATCAAAGGGATAGGAGCAGTCCGGAATGCAACATCCACGACGGATTTCACACCGTGAAGACCCGACGGCCGCGGGCTTCACCCAGAGATAACTACTTTTGTTGTTTTACTTTTAACCCATTTAGTACTATGTTTTCAGTAAG
>JAEEGK010006756.1_pt1 | contig 27523 bp, 19 predicted proteins | sample 8958771 | NCBI WGS metagenome assembly JAEEGK01 (sample SAMN16246547, study PRJNA631951) | gut metagenome | biome: gut microbiome; feature: rumen; material: SC-attached | host: Bos | place: Iran: Karaj | collected 2018-10 | reverse complement strand
ATGATCTAGCACATACACGCAATATCGGTATCATGGCTCACATCGATGCTGGTAAAACCACAACAACCGAACGTATTCTCTACTTCACTGGTAAAATCCACAAAATTGGCGAAACCCACGAAGGTTCCGCAACAATGGACTGGATGGAACAAGAACAAGAAAGAGGTATTACCATTACATCTGCTGCTACAACAGCCACATGGAAAGGTAATCGTATCAACATTATCGACACTCCTGGACACGTCGACTTCACAGTCGAAGTTGAAAGATCTCTCCGTGTCTTAGATGGTGCTATCACTGTCTTAGACGGTAAGAATGGTGTCGAACCACAAACTGAAACAGTTTGGAGACAAGGTTCCAAATATGGTGTCCCACGTATCGTCTTCGTTAACAAACTCGACGCTATCGGTGCGGACTACGAAATGTCTGTTCGTTCCTTAAGAGAACGTTTAGGCGCTAATGCGGAAGCTGTCCAATACCCAATCGGCATTGAATCCTCCTTAAAGGGTTGGATCGATGTCATCACACAAAAAGCATATGTTTATGCTTCTGATGTGAATGAAGAACCACATGAAGTCCCAGTTCCAGAAGAATATCAAGAAAAACTCCTCGAACTCAGACAAAAATTATTCGAAGCTTTATCTAACTTCGATGAAGACATCCTCATGATGGTCTTAGAAGGTCAAGAACCAGACGAAGAAACAACAAAAGCTGTCATTCGTAAAGCAGTTTTAACTGGTGAATTCCACCCAGTCTTCTGTGGTTCCGCCTACAAGAATAAAAACGTTCAACCTTTATTAGATGGTGTTATTGATTACTTACCATCCCCATTAGATATCGCTCACGCGAAAGGTACAGATGATCGTGGCAATGAAATCACTTGCGAACCAGATGACAACGCTCCTCTTGCTTGCTTAGCTTTCAAGATTGCTACTGACCCATTCATTGGCCGTTTAGCCTATGTCCGTGTCTATAGTGGTACATTAAAATCAGGTAGCTATGTCTATAACTCCACCAAAGGTGTGAAAGAAAGAATTGGCCGTGTCGTCTTAATGCACTCCAATCACCGTCAAGAAGTTCCAGAACTTCACGCTGGTGACATCGGTGCGGTCGTCGGTTTAAAGAGCACAATCACTGGTGACACACTCTGTGATGTCGGCAATACCATCGTCTTAGAGAAGATGGAATTCCCAGCCCCAGTTATTGAAGAAGCTGTTGAACCAAAAACAAAGGCTGACCAAGAAAAGATGAACATCGCCTTACAAAAACTCGCCGAAGAAGATCCAACCTTCCGTGTGAGAACAAATCCTGAAACAGGCCAAACCTTAATCGCTGGTGTCGGTGAATTACACTTAGACATCATCGTCGATAGAATGAAGAGAGAATTCAACGTCCAAGTTAACGTTGGTGCTCCTCAAGTCGAATATCGTGAAACAATTAAGGCTATGGGCGAATGTGAAGGTAAATACGTCCGTCAAAGTGGTGGTCGTGGTCAATACGGTCACGTCTGGATCCGCTTCGAACCAAACGAAGGCAAAGGCTTCGAATTCGTCGATGCCATCGTTGGCGGCACTGTTCCAAAGGAATACATCAAACCAACTGAAGAAGGCTTAAAAGATGCCCTCAACAGAGGTATGATCGCAGGCTTCCCAGTCATCGATATCAAAGCTACTCTCTATGATGGTAGTTACCACGATGTCGACTCCTCTGAAGCGGCTTACAAGATTGCTGCTTCTATGGCCTTAAAAGAAGCTGCTAAAAAATGTCAACCAGTTATCTTAGAACCAATCATGAAGATTGAAGTTACTGTCCCAGAACAATACTATGGTGATGTCTTAGGTGATATCTCTCGTAGAAGAGGACAAATGACTGGTGAAAGTCAAAGAGCTAACGCTAAGATTATCGAAGCGGAAGTACCATTGAGCGAAATGTTTGGTTACGTCACCGACTTACGTAGTATGACTCAAGGTAGAGGCAACTACGTCATGCAATTCGATCACTACGGTGAAACACCAAGATACGTTCAAGAAGAAATTTTGAAAAAAGCGGGAAATATCGCTCGCTAAAAATAATGTGTAATATCAAATGATATTGCACGAAACAAATTAATGCTATATTATGATTTCGTTGCAAACTTGTTATTAACGAAAGAAAGGAGATTTCAATTTTATGGCAAAACAACATTTTGACAGAAGTAAACAACACGTCAATATTGGTACCATCGGTCACGTTGACCACGGCAAAACAACATTAACAGCCGCTATTACATCTGTCTTAGCAAAACAAGGTGGCGCAGTCAAAACTGACTATGCTCAAATCGACTCCGCTCCTGAAGAAAAAGCTCGTGGTATTACAATCAACACCGCTCACATCGAATATCAAACAGCGACAAGACACTATGCCCACGTCGACTGCCCAGGACACGCTGACTACGTCAAGAACATGATTACTGGTGCTGCTCAAATGGATGGTGCTATCCTCGTTGTTGCAGGTACTGATGGTGTTATGCCACAAACACGTGAACACATCTTATTAGCCCGCCAAGTCGGTGTCCCATACATCGTTGTGTTCATCAATAAAACAGACTTAGTCGATGATCCAGAATTATTAGACTTAGTCGAAATGGACGTCCGTGAATTATTAAATTCCTACGGCTTCCCAGGTGATGAAGTTCCAGTTATCCGTGGTTCCGCTAGAAAAGCTCTTGATGGTGACCCAGAAGCTGAAAAAGCTATCATCGAATTAATGGCAGCTTGCGATTCCTATATCCCAGCTCCAGCTCGTGAAAACGACAAACCATTCTTATTAGCTATCGAAGACGTCATGACAATTTCTGGTCGTGGTACCGTCGTTACAGGCCGTGTCGAAAGAGGCCAAGCTAAATTAGGTGATGCCGTCGAAATCGTCGGTATCAAACCAACACAAAACTCTGTTATTACAGGTCTTGAATCCTTCCGTAAGATTCTTGATTACGCCGAAGCCGGTGACAACGTTGGTGTCTTATTAAGAGGTATCAACCGTGACCAAGTCGAACGTGGTCAAGTCCTTGCTAAACCAGGTACAGTTACCCCACACAGCAAGTTCAAAGGTCAAGTCTACGTTTTAACAAAAGAAGAAGGTGGCCGTCACACAGCTTTCTTAAGCAACTACCGTCCACAATTCTACTTCCGTACAACCGACGTCACAGGTGTTATCACACTTCCTGCTGGTGTCGACATGGTTATGCCTGGTGATAACGTCGAATTAACAGTCGAACTCATTCACCCAATCGCCATGGAAAAAGGTACCAAATTCTCCATCCGTGAAGGTGGCAGAACCGTTGGTGCTGGTACAGTCGCTGAAATTCTCAAGTAATTTCACTAAAACTAAACAACAAAACCCATCCCTTAAAAGATGGGTTTTTTGTTATTTTATTAAATGTGCTATATTAATAGCATGTTAGACAAAAATATTAAGCCTATCGATCAATATCAATCACCTTCGATGCTCGCTCGTATTGGTGCGGCTGTTCTAGATTTAGCGATGTATATCGTTCTTTCGTTTTTAATCTTAACAGTGGGGGGATTATTCATCGGTAAAGAAGGAACATCTTTTTCTAACGCAAACAACCTTATTAGTGAACAAATTAAATATTCCAAACTTGCTAGAGAAGATGAAAAAAACGGCTTTGTCGCTTTTAGTGGTAATGAACTATTAGAATTAGACGCTAATGAGGACTCTTTAGTTATAACTAATGTCGCTTATTTCTACTGCGCTTATTTAACCGGTATAAACGTCGAAAACGGTTTACAGGCATCAATAGATGTTAATGAACAAATTAAAGCGGATAACGGCTATTATCTAGCAAAAGACTACTATACAATTGAGTATTTCAACCAAAAGATTCTCAATCTTCCTAAAAAAGATGAAATTAGTCATAGTACCTACTTTGAATATCATCAAAACGCAGGAGAAAACGATTACAGTACAATCGGCACTGTGAAAAGAGAATATATCGAAGAAATCAATACCGATAGTGGTAAAGTAAAACGCCTGAAAAACGATAACGAATTATCAAAGACCATAAATGAAATTTATAACAAGGCGATTAGAGTGTTTTACAATCAAAAATCACTCAAAAAGGCAGACAACACTATTAAAACCACAAATACAGTTTTAATGCTTATTTCTACCATCCCTCCATTTGCCATTTTCTATTTACTTTTCCCACTTATTTCACCATTTGGACAAACGTTATCTAAACGTTTATTATCCATCGGTGTCACTGATGATAAGGGGTATCTAGTTAAAAAATGGAGAATAGCTTTAAGAGCTTTACCAATCTTTGCGGTTACCATTTATATCTGCTTAGTTAATAGTCTTTATTATCAACTATTAGTGGCCCTTCTTTTATTACTTATTTCGATGGGTATATTAGTCTTTACTCAAAGAAGACGTGCTTTGCACGATTTAATGGCGGGTACGACCGTTATTAAGTTAGAGAAGAGCACAATTATTTATGAAGATGAGGCCCATTATGAAAAGGCTTTAGAAATCATGAAAGAAAGAGATGAACAACATGTCCAAGGTTAAAAATATTGTTCCCGCTCCATTATTTCAACGCACCTTTGCTGCAGTTATCGACTTAGTTTTAGTCATCTTAATCGGTGCTGGTGTCTTTTTAGGCTTCTCAAATCTTGCGAGTAACTTTAGTGCGGTTAAAGCATATATCAATGACTACAATAATGAGATCGTTACTTCTGGTCTAATGCAGTTAGAAAAGAACGAATTAAAGCCATATGAATATGTTGATTATGAACACTATCAAGAGATGTTCTATAACTTCTATAACATCTATTATTCAAAGCAAACTAAAAGTGAAATTGATTATGATGTGTATTGGTTTAATGTCTTTATTTATGGTCAAAAAGATGAATTAAACAAGTACACAGATAAAGAACTAAATAGTCGTCCCGCTTTAATGAAAGTAGTGGGTCCTTCCTTATTTACCTACGCTAAAGAAGGAGAAGAAACTAAGTATGATCAATTCGCTCTTCCACGCGCTAGTGAGAACGGTACAAAAGCGTTATCTGACTATGATAAGACCGAATTAAGACAGTATTTTTATATCAGCGATAAGGAAGCAAAAGATAATGAAAAGGCCTCAACCTATCGTTATGTGTATTTTTACGCTCTCGCGGACATCACATCCTTATCTAAACTACAAAATGATTACAATAAATACGCGCTATATGGAGTGACGCTCCCGCTTGTTGTAGCGATTATCTTCACCTTTATGATTTTCTATTTTGTCATTCCATTATTTTTCAAAAATGGTGAAACAATTGGCAAGAAAGTCATGCACATATGTTTAGTTAATAAATTAGGTTATCAATATAAGAGAATACAGTTACTACCACGTGTCCTGTTCCCGACATTATTAACGATTATAATCGTTTTCTTTGCAGGTTTTTCCATTTGGGCCTTCGCTGGCGTGTCCGCTGTGATCTTAATTTCATTTCTCTTTGTTATCTTCACAAAGGATAATAAAGCCATCCATGATTTATTCGCTGGAACACTAGTCATAGACGCAAAACAATCCACTTGGTTTAAAGACATAAATGAAGAAGAAAATGCGGAAAAAGATGTCGCTGAATATGTCGAACAAGTGAGGGCAAATAACGACGCTTTAACCGATAAGAATATTATCTATACTAACCCACATTTTAAAGACAAAAAATAATGGCAAATTTTGGGCTATATATAGTATTTAAATAAATACTTTATTCGTCCATTTTTCTTGTGCTAATATAAAGGCGTGAACTTCTAGCATATAATTAGGAGGAATTTATATGGAAGTAAGAATCGAACATCTTACTAAAACTTTTATTGGTAAGAAAGGTTCTCAAACTACCGCGGTTAACGACATGTCTTTTGTCGTGCCTGATGGTAAACTTGTCGGCCTTCTTGGTCCATCCGGTTGTGGTAAATCAACAACTCTTTACATGATTGCGGGTTTACATAAACCAACAGATGGCAAAATCTGGTTTGGTGATGAAGACGTCACCGCTGTTCCACCAGAAAATAGAGGTATTGGTTTAGTTTTCCAAAACTATGCCTTATATCCACATTTCTCAGTGAAACAAAATATCACATTCCCATTGGACAACGTCCGTTTCCCTGGACCACTTGATGCCCACAAGACGAGAATTAATGAAGCAAAATCTGCTTTAAACAAAGCTATTAGAGCAAAACAAAAAGCTGAAGATCCTGAAAAGGCTCAAGAAGCAGTGGATGCAGCGCAAGCTGAACTCGACGAAGCGCAAAAGGCTTATGCTGAAGCCGCTAAAGCGCTCGAAGAATTAAAAGCTGCTGATCCAGAAAAATACAAAGAAGTAACTAAAACTCGTTTGAATAAGCAAGAAAAAGACGCTATCGCTCATAAGATGGCGCGCTTAGTCGACATCGAACCATATTTGGAAAGAAAACCACGTGAATTATCCGGTGGTCAACAACAACGTGTTGCTATCGCGCGTGCCCTTGCCAAAACACCACGTGTCTTGTTATTAGACGAACCATTATCCAACTTAGACGCTCGTTTAAGATTACAAACTCGTGAAGAAATTAGAAGAATTCAAAAAGAAACTGGCATTACCACAATCTTCGTTACACACGACCAAGAAGAAGCAATGTCCATTTCTGATGTTATCGTCGTTATGAACTTTGGTGTCATTCAACAAATCGATGCCCCACAAACAGTTTATGATGAACCAGTTAACTTATTCGTCGCTAAATTCTTAGGTTCACCTGCCATTAACGTCTTTGATGGCGAAATCAAAGGTGGCAAACTTTACATCGATGGTAAGGTCTTCGATACTGGCAAAGAGTATGAAGGCGAATACCATGGCAAAGTGAAGAAAGAAAAGGTCGTCGTTAAAGGCACAGATTTAACTCCTGAAGAATACCAAGCTGATCTTGCTGCTCACCCAGAAAGAAAAGAAGGTAAGAAACCAGAAGAAGTCTTCGCTTTAGAAAATCCTGAACTTGAAAACATTGAATACGAAGAAGAAGTGGTGAAGAAAGACAGAACCGTTAAAATCGGTGTCCGTCCAGAAGCCTTCTCCCTTGATCCAAAGGGTGGTATTCCAGTCGTTGTTGAATACGTCCAAAGAGTGGGACGTGACGTCTCTATGATTGGTCAAGTTCACGGTCAAGAAAAGAGCTCATTAAAAATTATTATTCCTGTCGAAAATTGGAAAGATGTTGAAGGAAAAGAAAATGTTAACTTCAAACCAAAACGTTTCTATGTGTTTGAAGAATCTGGAGAAAGGATTAAATAGTTAAGTGTTTCTTTATGGAAAATACTTTGAACAATAATCCAAGCGGAATGCCAGCAGTTGATTGGGATGCTAAGTTAGAGAGCTTAGGCATTTCAGTCAGAAAAGAGCTTAGAACCAAGAAGCATAGTTTCATTATGCCAGAATGGGCTAAGGGCTGGATTGCTTTAATTCCGGCTTTAATCTTCTTAATCCTCTTCATGATCTATCCAATCCTCAATACATTTGTCATGTCGTTTGTGAACAATTTCTATTGGGTTGGTAACTCGGGTAGTTCATTTGTTATCACAAACTACATCGCTGCTCTTCAAAATACCAGAAGTAGCATTCACTTATCATGGGGTATTGAAAACTATATTAAGGTCTTGACTGACCCAGTGTTCTTAAGAGCATTAGGCAATACAGGCTTAATCGTTATTGTTTCTGTCCCATTGACCATTGTTATTGGTCTTCTATTAGCGGTTTGTTTAAACGCTATTAAACCATTGAAGGGTTTGTATCAAACAATCTTCTTCCTACCTTACGTCACAAATACTATTGCTTTAGGTATGGTCTTTAACGCCATGTTCTCTTCCTCCGCTGGTAGTTTCTTCAACGTATTCTTAGGTATGTTTGGTGTTTCACCACAAAACTGGTTAGATATTTTCGCTAATAGATGGAATATGTTCGTTGTTATCGTTATTTACGCAATTTGGAACGGCTTAGCATTTAAGATCTTAGTCTTTATGTCTGGCTTATCCGCGATTGATAAACAATATTACGATGCAGCACGTATCGATGGCTCTAGTAAATTCACCATCTTTAGAAGAATTACCGTGCCATTACTTTCACCACAAATTCTTTACATTACCATCACCTCATTCATCGGTGCTTGTAAATCATATTCACAAGTTATTGCCTTGTTTGGTAGTGGTAGTAAAAACTTCGGTGGTTCTGACCAATCAGAATGGATTACCGTTGTTGGTTATATTGTTAAATTAATTGACTCAACTGCTGACTCAGCAGCTGGCCGTGGTGCGGCGGGCTGCGTTATCTTGCTCGGTATTGTCTTAATTATTACAGTCGCTCAATTTGCAGTTAGCAAAAATAGAGTGCATTACTAGAAGGGAGGTAAATATCAAATGGCTGAACATGAAGTATATTTCGCTAGTGAAAAGCAACTAAGAATCTATAAAGCTCGTAAGATTATTACCCAAGTCCTTCTTTATTCATTCTTAACCTTAGTGGGTTTATTTATCTTACTCCCATTCTGGTACATGATTATTACTTCCTTTAAGAGCACTAAAGCTTTTGAAGCGGAAGAATTATCAGGTAAATTAGTTTTCTATTTAAACAGCACAAACTTCTCCTTTGAACAATTTGCTAAAGTTTTCAGAGGTAACTTCAATTTCGGTGTCTTCTATTTGAACACCGTCATCGTTGCTGTTGCATCGACTGCCTTTACAGTTGTGACCAGCGTTCTCGCGGCCTTCGCGTTCGCGCGTGTTAACTTTAAAGGTAAAGACATCTTATTCACCATCCTCTTAGGAACAATGATGGTTCCAGGCGAAATGATGATGATGACTAACTATCAAACCACTCAAATGCTCGGTTGGGCTAATACCTTCGCTGCTTTGATTTTGGTACACGGTGTTAGTGTTTTCTACATCTTCTACTTACGTCAAACATTCCAACAAATTCCTAACGAGTTGTTCCTCGCGGCAAAAGTCGATGGTTATGGACACTTCCAATACTTATGGAAATGTATGATTCCAATCGCTATGCCAACGATCGTCACAATCTTGATTCTCTCTTTGATGGGTGCGTGGAACGCCTATATCTGGCCAACACTTGTTGCCTCTGGCAGCAACGCTGTCTTAAAGAATATGGGTATCGACCACAGCATGCTCTTAGTCTCTAACGGCTTAATGAGTCAATTCACTGGTGAATTCACAAACGATACACCAGCTAGAATTACCGGCTCCTTGTTCGCTACCGTCCCATTATTTATTTTCTTCCTTATCTTTAGAAAATATATTATGCGCGGTGTCTCAAGAAGCGGCATCAAAGGTTAATAAAATAATTAGAAAGGAAATTGATTATGAAAATCAGAAAATTATCCTCATTGCTCCTTTTACCTCTCGCAGTTGGCGCATTAGCATCCTTAAGTGCTTGCCAACAAGCATTTGTGCTTGGTGATGCGAATACCGATAGTCTCGATGTTAACATCGATACCAAAGGCGTAACCATCACAATGTGGACAGGTTTCGGTGCAAAAGTTAATAGCACAATGGATGAATTACTCGAAACATTCACCAAGAAAACTGGTATTAAAGTCGAGTACGAAGCTAAAGGCGGTTATCCAAACTTATTAAAGGCTATCAACTTGGCCTCTACATCAGGTAAGTTCCCAAATATCGCTAATGGTTATCCAGATCACTTTGCAAGTTACATTAAGAGTAACATCCTTCTTCGTTTAGACGGTTTACTCGCTAACGACCATTTACGTGGTGAAGCCGAAGGCGCTTATACACAAAATGGTATCCGTTACGCTAAAGATGGTATCCAATTAATGAACTATCAAGATTTCTATAAGGACTATACCATTGAAAACGAAACACTCGAATATAAAGAAGATGGTTCAGGCTATGTCTTGGGTGTTCCATTCAATAAATCCACCGAAGTCATGGTTTATAACAACACATTCTTTGATTGGGTTTCTAAACAAGACAATCTTAAAAACAAAATCTTTGTCCCACAAACATGGGCTGAAGTTAAGAGTGTTGGTACTGAAATCATTAACTTCATGAAATCCGGCTTCAAAGTCGGTGCTACTGATGGCAAAATCTTAGCCGAAGATGGTAACTGGTATGCCACATCTGCTGAAGTTGCTACTAAAGAGCTCAAAATCGTCTTTGACTTAACTGCTGTCACACAAGATGACTTCCGTCCATTCACATACGATGCGACCGCTAACTTATTCATCACTTTAGTGAGACAATATGGTGCTCAATATACTGAAGTCGATAAAGAAGCCACAGGTCGTGGTTATGTCACATTCTATGATGACGACAACAAACAAGCGGTCTTAGAAGCTGGTGAAATGCTCAAAGACTTATTTGATTCCAAGGTCATGGGTATTCCAAGCTTTTGGAACAGCTTATACTGCTCTGATGCCTTTAAAGCTTATAAATCCGTGATGAACGTTGGTTCCACAGCTGGTTTAAGCAATATCGTTAAATCCGGTATTGAAACCAAATGTGCACCAGTTCCAGTGAAAGATTTAAATCACCAATTCGTCATTTCTCAAGGCACATCCTTAGGTTTATTCAATAAGGGTACAGATGCCGAAAGAGTGGCCTCTTGGAAATTAATGGTCTTCTTATCACAACAAGCTAACGGTTTATTCACCGCTGAAACAGGTTACTATCCATCATGTAAACAAGCTTTCGATAGTGATGAATATCAATCCTACTTAGAAAGCGATTTCCATAGTGATGCTGAACTCTTGCAACTTGATTCCGCAAGAGTTAATAACGAAATCTATAACGGTCAAGATTCCAAATGGACCAAGTTCGTTGATCCAGGTTTCCGTGGTTCCGCTGATATTCGTGAAGAAGTTGATAAGATTCCAGGTTACTTAATGACTGGTAATCCTTATGACACTGCTGATAAAGCTTTAACCGCTGTCTTTAAAGCTTGCTCCGACTATAAGAAACCATCTAATAAATAATTTAAGGAAAGGAGAATCCTATGAAAAAATCATTTAAAACAGCATTAGGACTTCCTATTCTTGCAATGGCAACATCCCTTTTAGCGGGATGTGGTTCTAATAGAAACAACTTTGCTTACGATTTAGACTTTAACGTTGATGTCAAAGGTCAAACCATCCAAATGTGGGCGGGCTTTGGCTCTGCTATCAATGATGTTTTAGGCGATGTCTTAGACGAATTCACCCGTTTAACTGGTGTTAAAGTCGAATACGAAAGCAAATCCAGCTATCCTGAATGTTTGAAAGCTGTTACTCTTGCCGCGACTAAGGGTGCTTATCCTCACGTTGTCGTTGGCTATCCTGACCACTTTGCTTCATATGTTAAAAGTAACATCATTGTGCGTTTAGATTACTATTTCGAAAACGATGTCCATAATCCAACATTTGAACCAGAGGGCCAAAAATTCAAAATCGCTGATTTCTACAATGACTATATGGTGGAAAACCAAAGCGTTGAGTTCGATGAAAATGGTAAAGGTTACACCTTAGGCGTCCCATTCAACAAATCCACAGAAGTTTTAGTCTATAACAAATCATTCTTCGAATACTGTGCGAGCAACGATCAATTAAAAGATAAAATCTTTGTTCCTCAGACATACGATGAATTAGAAACAGTTGGTAAAAATATCTTAAATTACTTTAAAGATAACAATCTTTATGGCAAAGAAATCAAGGATGCAACTGGTAAAACAGTCTTAGACTTAAGAGATATCTATGCTCCAGATTTCTCTGATTCCACAAAGAGATTTAAACCATTCTCTTATGACTCACAAGCTAACTTGTTCATTACCAATGTCCGCCAAAATGGTGGTGCATATACTGAATATGATAAGACCACTAAGAGAGGTTACTTAGCTTTTGATTCTCAAGAAACAAGAACGGGTTTAACTCAACTCAAGAAACTTTATGATGAGAGTGTTCTTGGTATTCCAGCTGACTGGAACGAAGCTAAATATGGTAGTAATCCATTCAAAGCTTGCAAAACAGTCATGACTTTAGGTAGTTCCGCTGGTGTTGCTAACGATGCTACTGCTGGTAACAAATTCGAAATTGGTGCTGCGCCAGTTCCATATGTTAACGCTGATAAGAAATTTGTTATTTCTCAAGGTGCTAACTTAGCCTTATTAGATAAAGGTTCGCGCGAACAACGTGTTGCAGCCTGGCAATTAATTAAATTCTTAAGTAAATACGCTAATGGCTATTTCTGCTCCAAGACTGGCTATTATCCAACATGCGCCTATGCTGAAAAAGAAGGTGGTATGTGGGCTAATGTCGTTAAAGACAGTGAATTCTATGAAGAAGATTATGCGACATGGTTAGAACAAGCTAGAGAATCATTATCAACAACCGACATGATTCGTGCTGAAACCGCTGATGTGAACTTAAAACATTACATCGACGAAGCAAAAGGCTGGGTTAAATTCGTTGATGCGCCATTCTCTGGTAGTGCGGATATTCGTGAATCCGTTGCTTCCATCCCACCATGGATCTTTACTGGCCAAAGAACAATTGATAAAGCAATTAGTGAAATGTATTCCAAACTCGATGACTATGTGAGGAAATAAACTATGAAATTTAAAAAACTCTTATTTATTCCTCTATTAGCCATGCTTATTACCGGTTGTCAACACGGTAATAGTGACAAAACAAGCAGTAACTGTGATTCTTGTTTAGTTAGAGAAGGTGACGCTAAAGATGAACTCTTACCTACTCCAATTACAGATTCTTTGAAGTTTGCTCAAGCAAACGAATTAGAAGGCAAGAGATTCGCTGGTACAGACGAAAACGCTGTCGATCACATAGGCTATGTTTCTTTAAGAAGCTGCACCGATGGTGATACCGCTAACTTTGAACAAGACGATTATGTTGATGAACAAGGCAGTACCGTGACCATCAAAACTCGTTTCCTTGGTGTTAACACACCAGAAAGTACGGCTAAAGTTGAACCTTGGGGTAAAAAGGCATCCCTTTTCACCAAGCATCAATTAGAAGCAGCGCAAGCGGATGCTGATGCTAAATCAACAGCCTCTAAAAAAGTTTATAACATCGCTTTAATCAATCACCCAAGTCCATCATCTTTTGAAACAAAAGATAGTTCTGGTGGTCGTTGGTTAGCGTTCATTTGGTATCGTTTAACCGTTAACGATGACTGGAGATTATTAAACCTTGAACTCGTTGAACAAGGTTTCTCCCGTAACCAATTATTCACTGATGACCCAGTTTGTAATTACCGCTCCTACTTTGAAGCCGCGGAAGAAAAGAACAACAAATGTAAATATCGTGTTTATGGTGAAATCGACGAAGGCTATGACTATGAAGAAAAAACATACGAATATTCCTTGTGGAAAATTACCCATGACTTTGAAAACATTGGTATTTCTGAAAGTGGTTCATCAGGTGTCGTCCTTTGTGTTACCGCATTAGTGGTTGGCATTCAAGGCGACAATATGTTCTTAAGAGACGTCTTATTAGATAAAGAACAAGTTGAAGCGGGAGATACAAAACTTGCTGGCTTATATTGCTATGCTGGTTTTAATTCCTCCGTTTGTTCCTTATTACAAAACGCTTCTAAGAAATTCAATATGGATGGTACAGGCGTCGGCTTAATCGTTAGATTCTTCTGCCGTGCGACTTCCTATAACGGTAACGTCCAATTAAGTGACTTAAAATCTACCACAACTGGTAAAAAAGGTTTCAAAGCCTTAACTGAAACATCATTTGCTAATTACGCTGAAGAACTTAAGTGGTCCAGTGTTTATGAACAAAATGGTGTCGTTACTTACGCTGATTTAAATAAAGATCCAGCGTCAATTCATATCAATCCAGCAAACATTACTGATGTCGATTTACCAGAAACAAAAGACATCATGTACGATGATTTATTACCATACCAATATCAATTCGTTGATACAGAAGTAACAATCCGTGCGGTTAACTCTTCGGATAAAGAAGAAGATGGTTCCTCATCTGGCACAGGTGGTTACTGGTATAAAGGTAACGCTAACGATAAATCATATACCGTCTATGCCACAATTAATGGTAAAGATGGTGCAAAACTTTTCACCAATTTAAGAATTGATAATTCTTTATATCCATTTGTCGAAGCCGCGACATTTGGTACATCCAATGCTAATGACTTAACAAGTGCTAACTCTCCAGTTGGTACCACATGGCATGTTACCGGCTATATGGCTCTTTACTTTGGTAAATTCCAAATCTTATTACCAAATAACTACGCCTCTTATAACTACATCTATAAAGTTAATAAATAAGGAAAGGAAACCTTTATGAAAAAGAATTTACTTACACTTCTTATTCCATTCATGATGGCAGGAGCGCTCACTGGTTGTAACAATAACCAATATGGTGAATATGTTGCTAAAGTCGCCGATATGATGCCAATCTTATTGAACTCTAGTACAGGTAAAGAAATCTTTGCTTCCGAAGAACACGTTCGCGAATTAGAAGACTATAACTCCGTTTTAGGTCTTGCTAACTTCAAATACGATGAAAAAGAGTTTACCGTTGACTATGAATGTCTCCCAGCAGATAAATGGGTCAAATCTTCCTACGCGATGGATGAAACAAGATATAAAATCGCGCCAATCTATGGTAAAGAAGATTATGAAGCTTCTATTAAGGCCACAATTTCCTATGTCGATGGCAAGAAAGTCAAAGGCAAAACTGAAATGAGTTGGAAATTTAGTGTTCTCAAGACAGAAGTCGTGGAAAAGACATTAAAAGAAATCAACGAAGAATACGTTGCTAATGGTTACAAATTAGGTAGCCTTGGTGCTGACGCTGAAGGTAAAGCCGTTCAAATCGGTACACGTGGTTATATTACCGCGACATACGAACAACCAGATCATCTCTATTCTGGTGTCTTCATCTCTGATGGTGAATACTCCTTACAACTATATGCTGGTCAACTTTCCAACTTATGGACAGAAAATAAGTTAAAAGTCGGTGACTGTGTCTTCGTTGTTGGACCATTATCCATGTATGGTATCATCGAAATGAAACCAACATTAATGGAAAACATCGATGGTGTGGCATATAAGATTGCTGAACCAAAATATGTTGATGTCAGTGGTAAAAACATTGGTGCTGATAATACATTATGGCCAAATCAATCTTCTTTAGTCACAATGAATAACTGTAAGTATTCTTCTGGCTTAGATAAATTCGCACCAAAATCACACTCCACATTAGTGTTCACAAGTGGCAATAATAACGTTAAGTTATACTGCAGCTATCACTTAGGCGAAACAATGATGGAAGCTATTAAGAAATTCTGTGAAGATAACGGTGATAAGACAGTCACTATTAAAGGTATCTTGACATATAGCAACACTGATAATGATTTCGAAATCATCCCAGTGTTTGGTGCTAACTCATTTGTTACTGCTGCTTAATAAGCGAAAGGATTAAGGGTCGATATTTTTCGGCCCTTTTTATTATCTTTATGAAAAATAGAATCACATACCTCTTATTAATACCTATCATCATGTCTTTTTCTTCATGTGCGGGTAATAAAAATAAGGAATATACTCCTGGAAATGATTTAACCCTCACATCTATTGAAATGTGTGACTTCTATGGAGAATGCACACTCATTCAATATGGCGATTATGATTTAGTCATCGATAGTGGTGCCCCTAAAGACGCAAGTCATGTGAAAGAAGTTTTAAATAATAAAATCAAAGATAAGACGATTGATTTATTAATTGTCACTCACCCACATGGTGACCACTTCGGTGGCATCATCAGTGGCGCTCTTGATGATTTAAGCGTCAATATGATCGTGGACTATGGATACACATATTCAACTTCTGAAACTGGCACAATTGAAAATTCTTCCTATGTTAGTGCTTATACCACATGGAGAGATAACCTTATTAAAGGTGGAACGACTTATTATTCCGTTTTAGAGGCTCTTAAGAGCGTTCCAACGGTAAATATTAGTAAAGAAGATGATTGCTATCTCAAATGGCTTAAAAACGACTATTATGTTGCGAAAGAAGAAACATTCCCAAATAGCAAAGTCCCAACTGATAATCCAAACACAACATCAGTATCTTGCTATGTGCAGTACAAAAATTGGAATATCATCTTATGCGGGGATATCGATTCCGCGTTTGGTGAAATGAGCATCGCTAGCAATCACGATAAACTATTTAAAGGCAAAGAAAGAGTGATGCTAAAAGCAACACATCATGGTTCATCATCTTCGATGGGGTCTGCATTTTTAGACTGGGCACACCCAGAATTAATGTTTGTTTCCGCGGCGATGGTGGATGGTGTTTGTATTCCAAATCAAGTCACTTTAGGCACCGCGGATAACGCACAAAATCATCCAAGTAAATCGTCTTTAAAGAGAATGACAAACCGCACAGACAATATTTATTGGAACGCGATTAATGGTGATTTAACAATTACTGTCGATGGTGTGAATGATGCGAATGTCGTGGGCGCTGGAAGAAATAAAAACTACTATAAAACCGATGGTAGTGAAGCATCAATTGATGAAGAGAAAAACGTCCGAATTATTGACTCAGCTTTCTATAGTTTTTTCAAAGCAAAATAAGTGATTTAAACTACAAACAATTTGTCGCAATTTTTCACTATTACTTTTTATAAAAAAAGTGATTACAAAATACATATATTATTTATATAATGTAAACGCGAAAGCTAAAAAAGGAGAAATATAATGAAAAGCAAAAAGATATTTGTCTTGGTCTCATCCTTAGCTCTTTTACTTGCTGCTTGTAACAAACCTGCAAGCACATCTCAAAGTCAAAGTGGTAGCCAATCCGCTAACCCAACAACTTCTGAGACAAGTAATCCAACAAGCGATAGCGGCCAAACAGAAGTCGCAGTTACTGCTTTAGCTATTAACAAAGCTACTCTTTCACTCGAAGCAGGAAAGAGTGAATCGTTATCTGTTACTGTTACCCCAGAAAACGCTTCTAACACAAAAGTGACCTGGGAAACAAGCGACGCCAAAGTCGCTACAGTCTCATCATTAGGCAAAGTTACCGCCGTTAAAGTCGGTACAGCCACAATTACTGCAAAGTCAGTTTCTAATCCAACTGTTACAGCCACATGTGCTGTTACCGTTACTGAAGAAGGTGGCAAATACGGTTCTGTTAACAAACCAAAAACCGTTGCAGAAATTCTCGCTATCGCAGCGCAAGAATGTAAAGAAGCAAACGATAAAACAGCTGATGTTGTTTACGTTAAAGGTATCGTTACCAAAGCTCCAACAACCAACTCTGAAAAAGGCTATTCAAGAAACATCTATTTAAAAGATGCATTAACTGATCAAAAAGATTTAATGGTCTATACCGCCAATCACGATGCTCTTAAAACTCCATATCAAAACGACGAAGTCGTCTTACATGGTTATTTAATGAACTACAGTGGCACAATTGAAATTTCCAACGTGAAAATCAATGGTTCAGACGTTTATCCAGAAATCGATGCAGTCACACGTGGTACATCCACAATTACTTATAATATTGAACATGGTTCTGTGAATGCTGATGCTCCAAAATCAGGTAAGAACAACTCTGAATTCCAATTCAAAGTTACTCCAGAACAAGGTTACAAAGTTGACAGAGTCACCATCGCTGGTGAAGTTGCTACACCTGACAATTCAGGCAACTACAAAGGTTATATCAAAGGTAACACAGTCGTTAACATCGATATCTCCAGAGAAGGTGTTGAAGTCAAGACAGTCGAAATGGCTTATCCAGGTGGCCCAAATGATTCAGACACCAAGAACATGGTTGAAGGCAATAACGCTGCTTCCGTCGGCTTAGATGCTACTATCTTCGATGTCGAAAGTACAAAATCAACTGGTATCTATGCTGGTTTGAATAAAGCTGGTGAAATCAGATTATACGATAACCGTAAATCAACAGATCCAACACAAATCGCTAATGGTACAACATTAACAGTTTCTAGTAGAAAAGTTACTATCACAAAGATTGCTGTTGAATTAACATCCGCTTCACAAGGTGATATGGAAGTCAAAGCTGGCGATCAAGTCGTCACAGGCAATGAAGGCGTTTACCAAATCGAAAATGGTCAATTCTCCATTCAAAACGTTTCCAGAATTATCTTTGATGCCGAAGCTAATACTCCAGGCAAACAAGTTATCATTAAGAAAGTCACAATTTCTTATACAGAAAACGCTGAAGTTGCTGCCACAGCTATTGCTGTTACACCAAAAACATTAACACTCAAACCAGAACAAACAAGTGTCTTAAGTGCTGCTTTAACACCAGCCAACGCTACTGATACAGTTTCTTGGAAATCTTCCAATGAAGCAAAAGCAAAAGTTGACGCTTCTGGTACAGTTACCGCTGTTGCAGAAGGTAATGCTACAATCACTGCTTACATCGATGCTAATAAGAATGGCCAAGTGGATGATGGTGAATTAAAAGATACAGCCGCTGTTACAGTTGAAGCCGCTGAAGTTATCAACTATGGTACAGCCGAAGCTCCATTAACAGTTGCTCAAGCCAAAGCTGTTTTAGACAAGACAGGCACAAACGAATCTAAACAACCATTATTCGTTAAAGGCATTATTTCCACAAATAAAGCCTTCAGTAGCCAATATCACAATGGTGAAGTTTGGTTACAAAGTGATGATGGCTCAAATGCTAAAGAACTTGAATTATGGAGCTGCGAAATTGATGCTTCTCTCAATTATTCAGGTGATCCAGCCGCTGATGAATTAAAGGGCTACGAAGTTGTTGTTACAGGTTATGGTAAAATCTATGGCACAACATACGAATTAACCAATGTCACAAGAGATAACGCTAGAGTTAATCCAAAGATTATCTCTATGACAAGAGAAGAAGTTGTTGCTACTGCTATTGATGTTGCTCCAACATCTGCTGAAGTCGAAGTTGGTAAAACAGTTGATTTAGCTGCCACAGTAACCCCAGCCAACTCTACACAAAAAGTTGCTTGGAAATCTTCTGATGAAACAAAAGCTACTGTCAATGATGGCAAAGTCAGAGGCGTTGCTGAAGGCAATGTTACAATCACAGCATTCGTTGACGCTGATAAAGATGGTGTCCTCGATGAAGGCGAACTTAAAGCAGATGCTGCTATCACAGTCAAACAAGGCGAAGTTGCAACCGAAGCCGCTTATAGTTTGCTTAAACTTAATTCTAATGCTACTGACTATAAGGCAAACTTTGACGTCACATTCAGTGATGGCATGATCTGGAGCATCCCAGGCAATCAAAGTTTTGATGATTGTTTAAAAATCGGTGGTAAATTAAGCGCAGCAACAGATCGTTTCTTATATTCCAAATCTGCTTATGCGTCAGTTGCTTCTCTTAGTATCAAACACGGTGCTAAAGATTCACAAATTACAGTTAATTCTTTGAATCTTTATGTCTACAATTCCGCTGCTGATGCTGCTGAAGGCGATGTTTCCAAAGCTGTTGAAACAGTTGCTGGCACATATGCTGATAACGAAACAGCAACATTCGCACCAGCTGCTGGTGGCAAATGGGAAAACAAATATTTCCGTGTTGTCTATAATTTGAGCTCTTCCGCCGCTTCTAAAAACTACGGTGTTAGACTCTTAGAACTCAAATTAGTCTTCTAATCGGACAATCAGCTAAAATAATAGGGGCGCGTGCATCGCGCTCCTTTTTTATGTTTTATTTATGGTACGTTTTGTATTATTGCGATATACAAATGTTCGGTTTAAAATAGAACCGACAACAAAAAATAAAGGAGTTACTTATGAAAAAGAATAATCTTTTCATTGCTCTTGCGTGCGTTGGTCTTTTAATGACTGGCTGTAACAAACCAGCAAAATCTTCAGAAAGCAAACCAGCTAGTACTAGTGGTAGTGCTTCCACACCAACCTCAAAGAGCGAAAATCCATCTACATCTTCCACTCCTGCAGTGGTAGAAACATTCTATGAAGTTCCATTCGGTGATGCCAATAGTGCTCTTAACGGCTCTGATGGCAAATGGGGTAAAGGCGCTGAATACTCATGGACATTTAACGTTCCAAAGAACTATAAGAAGGTTCAATTTGCTGTCGGCGCAAAAATGAGCTCTTCTAGCCATAGTGATCGTTCCTTATATACCAACCATGAAGGCGCTTCTTCAAACGATTCTTTCGAAAGCAATGAAGCTAATGATGGCACATGCAGAATTACCGTTAAAGCAAACGGCGTTGAACAAACAGTTACTCAAACTTCATATGGCGAAGCAGAATTGAATACCGATGAATTCACATATTACCGTGTTTCTGAATTCGCAGTTAACGCTGGTGAATTAGTCGTCACTTTAAAAACAAACGCAAAAACCGGTTATCGTTTAATGCTTGGTGGAGGCGCAAGATTATACTATAATGCCGCTGATGAATCAGCCACTCCAACAGTGGTCCCACAAGCGGAAGGCTATACAGTTACATTTGCCACAACTCACTGCAAAGTCTTCGTTTACGAAGACCAAGACTATACAGTCGATCCAGTCGAAGCTACAAGTGCTGTTACTAGAGATAGCGATGGCAATATTTGCAAATACGTTGCTCCAGACGCAGACGGTAATGGTGAAGTGAAACCACAAGTTAACTTCAAAGTCGTTCCTGATAGTGGTTATAAAGTCACAGATGCTTGCATTACCATTGGTGGTACAGCGGGTACAGACTATAACAACCTTAAAGGTCAAGGTAATGGTATCTATAGAATCACCGTTATTAAAAAAGACTTAACAGTTACAATCGCTGCTATCGTTGATGATGGTAGTCAAACAATTGATGCTGGTAAAGTTACCTTTGCATTAACAAATTGCACAGTTAAAGTTTACGTTGGTCCAAAGAATGAAGCTGGCGATAATATTGACGCCGGTCCAGATTTCTATGGTAGAAGTAAGACAGAACCTTATGGATACCTTAAAGGTGACAATGCTCAATTCCACTTCGAAGTCGTTCCAAACGCTGGATTCAAATTCGTCGATGAAACAGTTTATGACACAAATGGCAAAGCTGAAAAAGCCGCTGTTGCTTGGGCTGATGGTGGCTTCAACAAAGTTGAAAAAATAGCAGAAAACTATTACAAACTTACAAAAGTCACTGGCGATGTTACTCTTACAATCGCTTGTGTTGCTGAACAATAATTACTAAGAATAATGAATTAGCCTCTCTTACGAGGGGCTTTTTCTTTTATCTTATACAAAATATGTAGAATAATTGCTTGCTTAAAAACATAACATTGTTATATGATTATCTAGCGATGCACTCTTAGCTCAGCTGGCAGAGCACGTGACTCTTAATCTCGGGGTCCAGGGTTCGAATCCCTGAGAGTGTACCAAATTAAAAGCAAAACTCTCGTTTGAAAAAGCGGGAGTTTTTACTTTTTTTTAGCAGTATTTCACTTTTTGAATGTCTAATTAGTGGAAGAGGTGAAGAAAATTATCCACATTTATTGAAGATAAATTTATAATAACCGTATGAAAAAAATCAGATTCATTGCTTCATTAATTATATTACCAATGGCGATGGGCCTTTCTTCATGTGGTAGTAGTCCTGGTAACTACAGCCCATATCGTCCATCAAGATCAGACTCAACTAGCGATTATAATCCAGGTGGTAGCACTGAAAGTGTTGCCGTAGGCAAAGTGGTTTTTGATTATCTATTAAATCCAGGCTCCTCATTTGTTTATGAAGGCGCTACTGATCCGACATCCCTTTCAGTCCTTGGAGTACAATTCAATAAGTCCGATAAAGAAGACTTATACGTAGCCAGTATTAACGGCAAAAATATCGATGCTTCTTCTTTATATATTGCTGATGTAAACTTCGATGGATATAAAGATCTTTGTGTTGGTACAATCAGTGAAGGAGAGGCCAGAGAAACCTATCTATCCATTGCCATTTTTGATGCGCATAATAACGATAAGTTATTAGAACTCAACGATAAAGGCAATTTTGATTATGACTTTGATATAGAAAATGACTATCTAATTATCGAAGAAATGCCACACGTTTCTAAGGGTAATCGCCGCTCAGTCAGTCGTGTTGGTAGATTTGTCAATAATAGTGGTGAACCAAACCATTTAGAATGGGAATCTAATAGCTATAAACTCACTGGTTTAAGTCTCTCTCCAAATATTGTTTGTGTGGAAGATCAATCACTCGTCAATACTTACAAAGACACCTCTGGTGCAGATGTCTATGTTTTGAATACCGTTAATACATTCAAACTTGTTGTTACTTTAGCCTATCAAGGTGATTACTCCACAAACACAAAACAAAAAGGTGATTGTATTACTTTTGAAACTTCTGAAGATTTTGTGACCACATTTGTTGAAGAACAAAACAATGGTACATTTATTTACAATTTGTCATTTAAACGCGAAGGCAAATATAACTTCAAAGCAAGTGTAGAAAAGTTTGATGTAGTCACACAAATTGAAGTAAATAACACCCTTTATGATCAATTAAAGGTTGCCTAATAAATATAAATAAATAAACCCTCAATTGAAATGAGGGTTTTTATGTGTGAAAATTGTTTTGTTGATATTTTTTAAAAATATTTTAGCAGATTGATAAGGAGTTAATTGTTTAATTAACGGGATTAGCAAAATGATCTCTCAAAAAACTTTCATCCAATTTCTTCACGGTGATGAAGACGCGACCACACAGGTATATGAGGAATATCGTAATCTAGCTTACTTCGTAATTGCTACTTATGTCAGCAATCAGGACGATTGCAACGATATCTTATCCAATACCTTTTTGAAGTTACTTCAGAACAAAGAAAGCGTGAAAGAAGCCAAGAATTTAAAACAATTCATCTGCACAATCGCTAAAAACGAAGCTATCAACTTTATTAAGCAAGATAGTCGTCTGGTAAAGTCAGATCTCATCGATGAGATGTATGGCGAACATGACAAAAATAACGATGTCTTAAATATCTTGGAGCCAATTCTTTCTAACAAAGAAGTAATAGTGGTCTATTACAAAGTCATCTTCGAAATGACATGGGATGAAATTACAAGAGAGACGGGAATCCCCTCTTCAAGCGCTAGGCTTATTTACAAACAAGCCAAAGCGAAACTTAAAAAGGAGCTAAGATATGTTGTTTAAGAATCGAATTAGAAACAAAGCCAACAAAATGTTCGATGATCTTATTGTCGATCCTTCTTTTATCAAACATAATTCCCCTAAAAACAAGACTCCCTTTATTAATGTCTTAGCTCCTTCCTTAAGTGCTGCCGTTTGTGTTTTACTCATCGGTGGTGTGACAACTTCCTTAATCCTCATTGGCAAAAACAATAAGGACCAAGGTGCAGGCCTCAATCAACTCGTTGAAAGAGCCATGGTTTTGGACAATCAAAACCAAATCTTAAGAGAATTTGAAAGTAATGCTTCATTCATCTTCGGTGGCAACATCACTAGAAAAAACGAAGATGGTAAAGCTGTTGATATTGATGAATCATTAGTAGAAGTCGATTCTTCTGCCTTCAAAAAAGGTGTCGTCGGTAACTACACAATTAACTGTCGCTTAAAGAGCGATAACAATGCTTTAGTTAGCTATAACGTTATCGTTAATAAAGACGTCATTAGAGAAATCAGAGTGGTCTCTAAAAAGAGCACCTATTACTTAAACGAACCAATCCTTCCAAGCGATGTCGAAGTCTTCAAAATTATGGAAGACGGCAAAGCCGTAAGAGCCTTACCAACCGAAATTGGCATTGATGATATGCGTTATGACGCCACTAAAGTTGGTTCTTATCCAATTGCTGTTTATTTACAAACCAATAAGAAAATCAAATCCATTTACGAAGTCGAAGTTAAACCATTAGAGGACATCTCCTTACGTGGTGATTATGCTTACCAAATCGAAGATAACCGTGTTGGTAGTCCAATCGTTCATGCTTTTACCATCGGTAACACAATCGAATCCAAGCTTAACGACATCATCATGGATGGCGATTACACATATAATGTGGTTAACGGTCACGTTTTAATTACTAACGGCCATTATGGTCAGGCTATCACCTATATTCCAGAAACAAGAGAAATGGTGGTCTCTGGTCTCAATAATGAACCAGATAAAAAATGCTTCTTAGTGAGCGATAGAGATGCTTTCTACACTGTGAAAGGTGAAACCACAAGATACGTGGCTAGAGATGGTTACGTGAGTAAAAAAGCTCTCGACTACTTCGATCTCACCTATGGTGGTCTTTATACTGATGAAGCATTAAAGAACAAAGTAACATCCCTTGATTATTTCTATAAAGAAACCAATCTCTTCTTAGGCAAAGGCCAACACATTTCTAGTGATAAAGGCTATATCGGTGATTGGTATCTTGAAAGTGATATGAATAAGCTCAAATACACAATTACTGAAGGTAACTTAGGTAACTATGGTCAAAGCGATAGAGCTTATGAAGTTGATGAAACTAAAGATGAAGTCATTATCTCCAGTGGTTTAGATAACTTTATCTACGATAAATATCAAGGTGCTTTATATTCAGCGGACGCGAATGGAAATAGAGTAACCCGCTACAAGAAATATGACTCCAATACCGAGGCTATTTGTAAGATTTATTACAATAACATTGGTGATTATGAATCCATCGTTTATCAAATCGGCGAAACATTAAATAAACGTTTCGTTAGTGACGATATCATCGGTTACGCCGTTGTCTCTACATACTTCGATGAAAACGGTAATGAAAAAACTTATAACGATGAACCAATCATCAAAGATATGACCGCTAAAGGTTCATTCGGTCACCGTTATATGAAATCCTTACAAGGTAAGTTTGGTGAAAACTACATGTCTTATTGGGAGATTACTAATAAGTTTGGTGCGGATAGAATGGACGCTGAAGAAGACCATCGCTTCTACTTACAACGTGCGGAAATGGGCCAAGTGACTCGTACAGGTTGGTTCCACTTCACAACTGCGAGCCGTGAAGTTTATAAAATCCCATACGTCAATTCACATGGTGAATATGTCTATGATGAAAACGGTTTAATGCGTTACTACGAAATGACATTCACTGTTTATAAAGCTTACGCTCACTTCGAAGATCACTCCGTTTTAGAAGCTAGAGTCCACTTCACTGGTAGATTCTCCAATAATCCTGATACTGGTGATTTAGAAGAAGAAGTAGCGATTAACTTCGGTAGTGGTTCAATTGGTAAGATTTATGGTATCTGGTCCAACATGCCGTTCCTTGGTCAATTCGCTTCTAGTGATGGCAGTGTTATCGAAATCGATAAGTCCGCAAAGATGTTTGAATACGGTTATGGTTCTAATCATGAAATCACCTGTGCAGTTACAAGTTATAAAAAAGACAGCATCGTTGTTAGCTGCTACGAAAAAGATAGTAGTGATAAGAGAGTCAATAGCGAAATACAAATCAAACTCGTCGAAGGCCGCTATCAATTCGAAAGAAACGGTAAGACATATATCCAACAAATCTAATAAAGAAGGCCTTAAAGGCCTTTTTTCATATTGTTGAGAATGGATCTCGATTGTTTTACAATAATTTAAGAGGTATATGCATATGAAGGGACCAAGTGTTACTGTTTTAAAAAAGTATTTAAATGCGATGACTAAAAATAAAGTCAAGTACATGACGTGCGAGCGTTTATCACGTATCGTAGGCGTGTATCCAGAAGTTATCGCGGAAGCATTATCATATTTTGATCCACTTCTTAATATGGACCCATCCTATGACTTATTAGTCTTAATTCCTCAAATTAAAGAATATATTCAAGAAGAGGAAGAAAAGAAAGCGTCTAACGCCCCTAAAATCATGGCTAAGAAGAAAGACATTAACGAATATGAATCCGTTAGTGACTTCGTCTATAAAAAGATGACATTCGCCGGAATGGTGGACCGTAATCTTGTTCTTAATGAAAAAGATTTAAGAATCTTAAAACGTCTTGTTAATGACGAATTAGCAGAACTTAAGAAGAAAAAGTAAATTTCTTAAGTTTTTAGGAAAAAAATCAAAATCACCCCCTACTTATTAATAGGAGGTGTTTTTTTATTCTCAAAAAATCTAGAGAATAAGCATCATAAACACTAATTATGGTGTAATTATAAGATATGTATGATAGTATTTAAGTGGGACGATAACAAAAATAAAATTAACGTCCAAAAACATGGTGTTTCTTTTAAAGAAGCCTTGACTGTCTTTTACGATGATAACGCTATTTTAATCAATGACGAAACTCATAGCGCTGAAGAAGATAGGTTCATACTTGTTGGATTAAGCGTTCAAGGAAGAATCATCGTCGTGTGTCACGCGTATTATGAGGAAAAAGAAATAATTCGCATCATTTCATCAAGAGAAGCAACCAAAAATGAGACATTACAATATTTAAGGAAAAAGAGAGCATGAAAAAAGAATACGATTTTAGCGGAGGTAAAAAGAATCCCTACGCAAACAAATTAAAAAAACAAATTACAATTAATCTCAACGAAGAAGTTTTGACTTATTTTAAGGCAATGTCTGATGAAACTGGCATTCCTTATCAAAGTTTAATCAATCTTTATTTATTGGACTGCGTTAATAACAAGAAAACATTAAGATTTGAATAGTAAAAAACAATAATAAATGCCTCCTTGTAAACGCGCATACATGCTCGTATAATATTATCGGTATTTTAGGAGGGATTTTTCATGTCCGAAATTAAAAAGACTATGCTCTCTGTCGATGGTAACACCGCAGCGGCATTAGGCTCTTACAACTATATTGAAGTTGCTGGCATCTACCCAATTACTCCATCCTCACCAATGGCGGAGAATATTGATGTCTATGCTTCCCAAAACCGTAAGAACTTCTTTGGCTCAGTTGTTAAAGTGAGCGAAATGCAATCCGAAGCTGGTGCTTCTGGTACAGTTCACGGTGTTTTACAAGCTGGTGGTTTAGCGGCTACATATACTGCTTCCCAAGGCTTATTATTGATGATTCCAAACATCTACAAATGGGTCGGCGAATTATTACCAGCCGTCTTACACGTTTCCGCTCGTAGCTTAGCGACACGTAGCTTATCCATCTTCGGTGACCACCAAGATATCTACGCGATTCGTCAAACAGGTATCGCAATGATTTGCTCTCACAGCGTTCAAGAAATTGCTGATTTAACAAACGTTGCTCACTTAACCGCTATTGATGCCGAATATCCAGTCTGTCACTTCTTCGATGGTTTCAGAACTTCTCACGAAATTCAAAACGTTGAATTCATCGATGACAACGAATGGAAGAAATTACTTCCAATGGATAAGGTTGAAAAGTTCAGAGCTAGAGCTTTAAACCCACACACTCACCCAGTTACACGTGGTGGTGCGGAAAACGATGATATCTACTTCCAAGGTAGAGAAGCACAAAATAAGAAGATCGATGAAGTTATCGCAGTTGCAGAAAAATACTTCAAAGAAGCAACAAG
>JAEEGK010006755.1_pt1 | contig 27525 bp, 10 predicted proteins | sample 8958771 | NCBI WGS metagenome assembly JAEEGK01 (sample SAMN16246547, study PRJNA631951) | gut metagenome | biome: gut microbiome; feature: rumen; material: SC-attached | host: Bos | place: Iran: Karaj | collected 2018-10 | reverse complement strand
CAAGACATGGAATCTTGCAGTAACAAGTGGAACATGGTCACAGGAATTCGTAGTAGGTTCTACAAACTCTTCAGCAGATAATTATGTTGCAGATGGTGATTACACCTTCACAATTACTGCAACAGACTTAGTAGGCAAGCCAACAACTGTAACAAGAACAATCCTTGTAGATACAACAGTACCTGCTATAACAGTTGAGCCGTTCTGGGAGTCTCCTGCAAACGGCTATGTAGCAGAAAAGAACCTTTCATTCAACGGAACGATTACAGATGATAACTTCAGCACAGGTACTATCAACCTTTATAACGGAAGTGATCAGGTAACCGGTACAGGCTATTCAAAGAATGTAACAAGTGCCGGTGAATGGGCTTTGAATGTTAAGAACCTTGCAGACGGAGTATACACTCTCCAGATTAATGCACAGGATATTGTTGGAAACAGTTCTTCTGTAAATACAGCAACTCATGCAACATATAATTACAATATAACTGTAGATAATACTAAACCTGAATCAACACTTGCAATCGGTAGTGGAACTTTGTACGGTTCAGACGGAAATACGGTAAGCACAATTGACAACAATGGCAAGTACTATGCAAAGGCAGCTTACTCTATCAGCGGTGTAATTACAGAAACTAACTACAGTGCAGCAAACGTAACGCTCACAGCAAAGAAGAACGGTACAGCAATTGCAGCTGCATCAATTCCTGCACTCACAAAGAGCGGCACAGACAATAAAAACTGGAGCTTCTCGGGCATTTCTGCTACAGATCATTCAGCAGACGGTGAATATGAATATACAATCAGCATAACAGACCTTGCAGGCAACGAAAATGAATACACAATAACTGTTGTATATGATACAACCGCACCTACAGCAAATGTAACAACACCAGAAACTAACCTTGCAGGCGAAAACTCAATAAGCGGAACAACATATATGTTCAGCGGAGTTGCTTCAGATACAACAGCCGGAATCCTTGTAAACAGATACTTAATCACACAGACTCTGTATGATTCAGCTGCAATCCTCACAAACGGAAGAACAGGTACAGGCTGGACTCCTGTTACAACAAGTAACGGAACCTGGTCATCTCCTACAAAGACACTCATAGCAGGAACAACACCAAGTCAGACAGCAAATGAAATGTGTGAAGGAACCTGGTACATCTATATCTATGCAAAGGATATACTTGGTTACGAAGCAACAGCTGCAAGAACAGTATGGATAGACCAGGCAGCTCCTGCAATTACAAACCTCAGCCGTGGAACATTGAGCGGAAATACCGCTACAAACAGTGCAGTAACAATCAGCGGAAATGCAACTGATGCAAACGGAATCACAAGCGTAGTAATCAGCGACAGCCTGGATCCTGTAACAGGCGGACAGACAGGCGTTGCAGCTGCAAGCTTTACAGCTGCCCAGCTTGGAACAGGCGGAAGCTTCTCTAAGGAATATTCAGCTGCAAGCCTCAATGAAGGAACACATACATTCACAATCACTGCAACAGATACAGCAGGAAAAACTAATTCACAGACAATATCTGTAATAGTAGACAAGACAAACCCTGTTCCTGTATTACCTGCATCTTCACTCCCTGGTGCAGATGATACACTCGGAAGTTCATTCACATTCTCTGGAACTGCAAGCGATACGACAGGTATTACAGACGTACGCCTTACAATCACAGATAAGACAGATACAACAAAGACAAAGACTATCGTAGCAAACGGTAAAGAAGACTGGGCTGCAAGAATCAGCTTCTATGATACGACAACAGGATGGAATGCAATATTCGGTTCACAGAACTCTCCAATTCAGGGAGAAAAGACTGTAACCGTTACTGTAAAAGATGGAGCAAACAACATAGGAACAACAACAGCTCAGGACTTCACTTTTGATAATGCGAACCCAACGATTACGGTAAATGAAAGCACAATCAAGCAGTATATGTCTGCAGCCGGATTTACAATCACAGGTTCTGTAGCAGATACATACAAGCTTGGAAGTCTCAGACTTATAGAAAAGAAGGGTGGAGTTGTAACATCAGCCTCTGGTGATGAGGGTGCTTTAATAGCCGGAACAGGTTCTTCAACAGCATTCAGTTCACTGACTTCTTCTGACTTCTCTATCCATGTACCTCTTGGAGACGTAACTCCAGAAGACGGAATCTATACATACGAGTTTGTAATAATCGACTCAGTAGGACACAAGATAAACTCTAAGACATTCACGACTACAGTAGATACGACAGCACCTACAGTAAGCGTAACGACACCAGCAGCAGATTCAACAAAGAAGGGTGTTAATGCAGTTGCAGAAACAAACTTCAGATTTGCTGGTGCTTCTACAGATACAAACGGAATTGCAGGAGTTTACTATAAGATAGGTACTTCTGCTCCTACAAATGTTCCTACTTCTTCAACACTCGTTGCAACTACATGGACAGGTGCCGGCTTTACACAGGCTACAGCTTCAACAGGAACCTGGAATGCATACCAGGGCTTCAAGTCTGGTGCAACAGACGGAACAACTTACGGTGAAGGACAGAACTATAAGATTTACGTATACGCAGTAGATAACGCAGGTAACGTTTCTAATGCAGCAGTACGCGAGTTTGACGTTGATATGACAATTCCTTCAATTACAGATACATCAACTGTAGTAAGAACAAAAGAAGGCTTTACACTCAGCGGAACAGCAAGTGATACATACGGACTTGCAGCAGGAACTAATGCAATAACAATTAGTGACGGAACTCACACATGGAATGTTTCAGTAACAAGCGGAACATGGTCACAGGCATTCGTAGTAGGTACTGGTAATTCTTCAGTAGCTAACTACATTGCAGACGGAAATCCAGTATTTACAATTACTGCAACAGACTTGGTAGGAAAGACAAATTCTGTTACAAGAACAGTACTTGTAGATACAACAGCACCTGCAGCAACAATCGAATCATTCTCAGGATATTCAGCAGAAAAGAACCTTTCATTCAACGGAAGTTTCACAGATGCTAACTTCAGCAGTGCGACAATCAGACTCTATAACGGAAATAATGAAGTAACCGGCACAGGTTATCCAAAGACACTTTCAAGTGACGGAGATTGGACATGGAACGTTAAGAACCTTGCAGACGGAGTATATACACTCAGAATTACTGCTTCCGATGTAGTTGGTAATGAATTAACTATTAACACAGCAGAAACAGGTACTTATAGCAATAATATAACAGTAGATATAACATTACCTGAATCTACACTGGTAATCCCTGATGGAACTGAACTTTACGGTTCAAATGGAAATACGGTAAGCACAATTGCCAATAACGGTAAGTACTATGCAAAGGCAGCTTACTCAATCAGCGGTGTAATAACAGAAACTAACTACAATGCAACAAATGTAACTCTCACTGCAAAGAAGAACGGTATAGCAGTAACAGCTGCTTCAGTACCTACACTTACAAAGAGTGGTGCAGGTAACAAGAACTGGAGCTTCTCAGGCATTACTTCTGAAGATGCAGAATATGAATATACTCTCAACATAACTGACCTTGCAGGAAACGAAAGACAGTACACAATCACAGTTGTTTACGATACAACCGCTCCTACAGCAAACGTAACTACACCAAATGAAGACCTTGAAGGTGCAAGCTCAATCAGCGGTCAATCATACAACTTTGCCGGAGTTGCTTCTGATGTTACAGCTGGAATCCTTGTAAATAAATATATGATTACACAGACTCCATTTACAGGTGCAAATGCTACGGCAATTGCTTCTGCAATTCAGACTTCTGCAAATGCAGATGAAAATCAGGCAAGCAATAATAATCAGATTGACAAGTGGATAAGTGCAACTGCTTCAAACGGAACCTGGGCAAATCCAAAACAGCTAACAACAGAAAGTCAGACAGGCGATCTTAATGAAGGCAAATGGTATATCTATATTTATGCAGAAGATATTCTCGGTCATTCAACAACAGCTACAAGGTCATTCTGGATTGACCAGGCAGCTCCTGCAATTACAAATGTAAGCAGAGGAACTCTCAGCGGAACAACTGCAACAAAGAATGACGTAATAATCAGCGGAAATGCAACTGATGCAAACGGAGTAACTGGAGTTGTTATCCACGATGTATTTGTACCTACAACAGCAGGACAACCAGGAGTATCAGATGTAAGCTTTACAGCTGATCAGCTTGGAACAGGTGGAAGTTTCACAAAGACATATTCTGCTGCAAGTCTTAATGATGGAACCCACACATTTACAATCACAGCAACAGATACAGCAGGAAAGACAAATACAACTACAATCGCAGTCGTAGTAGACAAGACAGCTCCTACACCGGTACTCAGCGGTACACCAGATAAGGACGATACTAAGGGTAGTGCCTTCACATTCTCTGGAAGTGCAACAGATGCAACCTCCGGAATTGAAAAGGTAGAAATTACAATTTCTAACGGAACTCAGTCAAAGACAGTACAGGCAAGCGGAAAAGAAGTATGGTCTTCAAGAATCGGCTTCTATACAACAGGATGGACTGACGTATTCGGTACACAGGCATCTCCAATTCAGGGTGATAAGACTGTAACCATTACAGCTTACGATGGTGCAGGAAATACAAATACAGCAACAGATACATTCGTATTCGATACAGCTGACCCTACAATCAATGTAACAGAAAGCACAATCGGACAGTTCATGTCTACGACAGGCTTTACTATCACAGGTACTATAGGCGATACTTATCAGCTTGGAACACTCAAGCTCATAGAAATGAAGGATGGTGCTGCAACAACAGCTTCCGGTACAGACGGATATACAGTAATGACATCAACCGGAACTTCAGCTAACTTCTCTATCAAAGTACCTCTTGGAAACGTAACTCCAACAGACGGAACATATACATACGAGTTTATAGTAACAGACTCTGCAGGACATACAGCTAACTCTAAGACCTTCACAACAACAGTAGATACAACAGGACCTTCAATAGAAGTAACAAGTCCGTCAGCAGATACTGGTGACAATGCAAAGAAAGGAACTAATGCAATTGCAGAAACAAGCTACAGATTTGCAGGAACTTCAAGCGATACAAACGGCGTTGCAGCAGTTTACTACAAGATAGCTACAGCAGCTCCGGCAGCAACAAGCGTGCCTTCACCGACATCTGATACAGCAGCTCTCCGTGCAACACTCACAGAAAGCACATGGACAGGTGCAGGCTTCACAAAGGCAACTTCAACCACAAACTGGACAGCATTCCCAACATTTAAGGTTAAGGGTGCAAGCGGCGACGGTATAGAAGAAGGCCTCGGATGGAAGATTTACGCATATGCTGTAGATAACGCAGGTAACGTTTCAAGTGCAGCAGTTCGCGAGTTTGACGTAGATATGTCTGCTCCAACTCTTACAGCTGGAATAGCAGCGGGAACTAACTGTATTGAAAAGAATACAATCTACTACTTCAACAGTACAAACCTCACAGGTAGCTTGGGCTATTCAGATACACTTGCAATGGCAGGTAGCGGAGCGATAAAGGTTAAAGTTGGTGAAACAGATGTTACAGGTCAAACAGGAGTATCATTGACAACATCAAGCTGGTCAATTCCAGCCGGTAAGTTTGCAGAAGGCGAAGTAACAACAATAACCTTCACAGCAAAAGACAGCGCAGGTAAGGAAACAACAAAGACTGTAACTGCTTGTAAAGATACTACGGCACCTACAATCACAATTACTTCACCAGGTACAGACGAGTTCTTCACGGGTGAAGGAAGCAGTACACTTACACTTACAGCAACCGGTTCAGTAAACGAAACAGGAATCGGTATGGTTGCAGGTAACTTCAAGTACACAACAGGTGATCCAGAATCTGAATCAGGTTGGAGCTCATTCTCAACTTATGCCGGCGGTTCATACTGGACACAGTCACTCGAATTCACCAGTGAAGGTACAGTAAACCTCTATATCAAGGCACAGGATAGACTTGGAAATGCAACAGCAACTCCTCAGCATGTAAGATTCTCATTTGATAAGCAGGAACCTCAGATTGCAAAGACACACGGAACAATTGCAACTTACTATAAAGCAGGTGATACAATAACCCTCAGTGGTACAGCTTATGATACAAACGAACTTACTAAGGTTGAGATTATTGATACAATAGGCTCTTCAACGAATACATACTCAACAGCTAACAACGGACAGATTACAGTTAACGGAACAATTGCATCAGCAAAGACTTATGCAACAGCAATAACCTGGAGCAAGACACTTTCTGCAAATGATTTGACAGATGGTTATCATAATATAAAGATAACTGCAACTGATAGTTCTGGAAGAACATCTATAATAACAGAGAACTTCACAGTAGATACAGTTGCACCAACATTTACAGCAGACAACATAGAAACTCCGACAGCTTACGATACAGAGATTGCAACATACACATTCAGAGGAACTGCAACAGATCCTAATGGAACCGGAGTAAAAGCCGTAAAGGTTAAGTACAGCGACGGAACAAATACTTCAGCAGAAAGAACAGCTGGAGGTGGAGCTTCCTGGTTCGATGCAGTAACCTTTGATGACATTACAGGCGTCTTCAGTGCTTCTGGCGTTAAGACAATTTCTGTACAGGTAGAAGATACTGCCGGAAACAAGAGTGAGTGGATAAGCAAGAACTTTGATTACGATAAGTCTTCTCCAACAATTGCCCTTGCTTCTTATGCACAGGCTACAAATGCTGGACCTGAATATTCTTACGGAGCAACAACTGCCCAGACTTCAGACTTTGCTGTAAGCAAGGTATTCAAGATGTCTGGTACAGTAGCTGATGACTGGGGTATTGCAACAGGTAATCCTGTAGTAATCACACAGAAGAAGGGAACAAACGGTACAGAACGAACACTTACAGGTTTGACTTATGATGCAGAAAACAAGACCTGGACAATAGAAGGACTTCCACGTGACCCAGATTCAGTTGGAACTACAGATCTTGATACAGATGAATACACTTATTCAGTAACCGTAACAGACAAGGCCGGAAAGACAACATCTAAGAACATAAGGGTTAAGGTAGATAATACAGCTCCAGTAGTTGAGTTTACAAACCCTGCAGAAGACCTTGAACCATCAGCTTACCTTTCTGGAAGTACATATAACTTTGCCGGTTCTGCAAACGATACAGGAAGCGGTAACGTAGGTCTTGCTAGTTACAGTTATGCATTCACACAGAGTTCAGCAGCTCCAGCAGCCAATGCCTGGACAACAGTAAACACAATAGACGGTGACTGGACTATAAACAGAAACTTTGTAAGCGGAACAAATACAGCTTCTCTTGGAACAAACGAGCTTTGCGAAGGTCAGTGGTTCCTGCACGTTAAGGCAACTGATAAGGCCGGTAACCAGACAGCAGATGCATACCGTTCATTCTACATTGACTTGAGTGCACCAACATTGACAACTGCAATAACAACAGCAGCCAACAGCTGTATTGAATTGAACGATACATTCTACTTCAAGGGTGCTCTTACAGGTACGGCAAGTGTAAGTGATACATATGACATTGCAGCAGTAGGCAGCTCAACAACATTCAAGGTAGGAACAACATCTATAACTACAGACAATGGATTGTCATGGAGCGGTTCAAACTGGACAATCGCAGCTTCTGCATTCAGCGAAACATATCAGGTTCTTACAATTACAGCTACAGACTATGTAGGAAGAACTACTATAGTAACAAAGAATATCTGCCAGGATGCAACTGCACCTCAGGTTACTATTACAAAACCTGAATCAAACGGAAACATTGATACTTCTCCAGTTAATGCACGAATCTCTGTAGTTGAGAATGGTGTAGGTATACAAGGCAAGACAGCCACGGTTGACAGTAAGGTAGAATACAGGTTCAACGGTGGAGCCTGGACACCTACAGATTACACAAGCGGAACTACGGTAGAACAGGAACTTGACCTTGGAACTACACAGGGTGAAATGACTCTCGAAGTACGTGCAACAGATAAGCTTGGTAACACATATACAACACCAGCAACAACGTTCTACTACGACTTCCAGGATCCTGTAATAGTAGAAACAGATGAAGTAGCAAGATATGTAAACGGAGCATTTACTCTGACAGGTACAGCTTACGATACATACAAGCTTAGCTATATAGAAGTTAAGGATACAACAGACGGTAATAAGGTATACAGATCTAATTCTGATACTAATACGCAGATTACCTATACAGGTGATATTGAAGATGCAGTTTCAGCTGCAACAGCAACAACCTGGACTCTTGCATTCACAGCAGCAGACTGGAACAGTTTCACTGAAGGCAACCACGTATTCAAGATTACGGCTGTTGACGTATCTGGAAGAAGTGCAGAAGCACCTAACAAGAACGTATGGATAGATAAGCATGCACCAGTAGTAACAGGTGCGGCTGTTCCAACAACAGCTCAGACACAGGGCTCTTCATTCAGATTCAGCGGAACTGCAAAGGATTATAATAAGAATGCAGGAACAGCAAGCAGTAATTCCCTTGACTCTGGAATCAAGAAGATAGAGATACAGATTACAAACAACGGAGATGCAATAGTTGATTCAGCTACAGCAAATGCAACAGCTACAGGCTGGATAGATGCAACAGGACAGGAAGACTGGAGTGCAGTAGTTGCTTACGATGATTATGTTGCAAACGAAACTAAAGTTTGTAATGTATTCGGTAGAGAAGGCGTTAAGACACTCCATGTACGTGCAACAGACGAATCAGGACTTACAAGCACTGTATTTACAAAGAACTTTGTATACGATAAGGCTGCTCCGTCCCTTTCTGTTTCAACATATACTCCAGAAGGTGGTTCAGCACTTGATATAAGTTCTACAGATAATGAACCTATATTCAATGTAAACGGAAACTTTGCATTGAGTGGTAGTGCATCAGATACAAACGGTGTAAAACAGGTAGTAATTACTCAGAAGGTTACACAGCTGGATGCGAATAATCAACCAGTATTGGATGATAATGATAACCCTGTAATAATATCAACAGATATAGAAACTCTTGACGGTAACGGTGCAACCACATTCAACTGGTCTACAAATACAGGAACAGGTAAAGGACTTCCTCGAAATCCTACAACTAACGTAGCATCAACAGGAAATGCACTTACATCAGGTATTTACACTTATACGGTAACCGTAACAGATGTGGCTGGAAATGAATCAATCACAGAAGCTACAGCAAAAACAGCTTCAAAGACTGTAAAGGCAACAATCGATAAGACAGCACCTACAGTAGCAATTACAAATCCTGCTAATGAAAATGCTAATACAGGCTTGAACGCAATAAGCGTTGTAAACAACAGATTTGCTGGAACAGCTTCAGATAACCATGAAGGTGCAACAGACGTTGAAGCAGTATGGTATAAGATTGTAGGCCAGACTGCTGCAAATCCTGCTGCTCCACCTGCAAACACAACACAAGACAGTGCTTGGACAGGTCTTGGATTCACAAGGGCTTCTAATACTACAAACTGGTTCTTCTCACAGGCATTCAAGGCTAAGGGAGCTACAGGTGACGGACTTGAAGAAGGACAGTACAAGGTAGTAGTTTACGCAGTAGACGCCGCTGGTAACGTTTCAAGTGCAGCTTCTCAGAAATTCGACGTAGATATGGCTGCTCCGGAAATTGAAACTAAACTTGATAATACAGTACTTGCTGAAAGTATGACTCAGACTAAGACTGGTGCATACGAGTTCAAGTATAAAGTAACTGAATCTTACGGACTTGCAGCTAATAATCCTGTTGTAACAATACGTAAAGATAATGTAGAGTTGACTTCTGGAACAGACTTCAGCGAAACTGTTGATGGTGATTATAAAGTAATAACAATCACTAACCACACAGATGGCCTCTACGAATACACAATCTCTGCAACTGACTTGGTTGGCAAGAATAGTACAATCAGACGTAACATCCTGCTTGATACAACACCTCCAACGCTCACCGTAACATCTCCTGATTTATCAGGTTACCAGAACTCAACAAGCGTTAAGGTAAACGGTTCTTCAGAAGATAAGTCTGGAACACATGCGGTATGGTATTCATTTGGTGCCGCAGACATGCCTAGTTTACCAGAAGGTGACAAAAAGGCTAATTGGAGTGCAGAGAGTAAATGGACTGATGATACTTGGACAGGATGGAAAAAGGCAAGCGGTACAACAAGCTGGAGCTTCACAGTAACTGGTGTAGAAGGTACAGATAAGAACCTCTATATTGCCGCAGTTGATACAAACGGTGCGGTAACTACAACTGGTGCAATCTCAGCTCTTGTAAAGGTTGACGTAACTAACCCAACACTCACAGAAACAGGTATTGGTGCCGGAACTCAATACACGAATGTTAATTATACATTGAGTGGAAAAGTAAGAGATAGCGAATCTGGACTCAAGACATCTCCAGTAATGATTAATGGAAATACTGTAACAGATATTACGCTTAGCACTGATCAAAATGATCCTCAAGGAACTTATATTTGGAATTACCCAATAGAAGTAACTTCTAGTACAGCTGAACAACAATATAATTATGAAATCACAGCAGAAGACAACTCTGGTCGAGTATCAACTCTTACAAGAACAGTTGTATTCGATAAGACAGATCCAACAGTAGCAACAAAGGCTATCGGAACAGTAGCAGATGGTGTTAAGAAGACAATTGGTACAGCAGACTGGTACAATACAACTCAGATTCCTGTAACAATAACAGGAAATGACAACCTTTCTGGTGTATCTTACATTGAATGTTCAACAGACTGGGATTCAACAGCTCAGGATGTAAACAACGGTAACTGGACAACACTCAGCCGAAGCGGTTCTAACTACGTTGGTCAGATTTCTTGCACAACCCAGGGAACAAACACAATCTATATCCGCGTAACAGACCAGGCTGGTAATGCAAGTACTCCGTCTAGTGCGGAATCTATTACAGTTAAGGTTGATACTGCTGCTCCAACAACATTTGAATTGGTAAGCGACAACGTATCTGCAACAGGTGTAAATCTTATTCATGGACGTGACCCAATTACGTTCACGTTCACAGTAGCAGATAATACAAACGGAAGTGGAATTGCCGCAACAAATGGTGTGGTTCTTACAAGTGGACTTAAAGCTGGAGTAGGTACAATCACAGCAACACCAACTGCAAATGCTAATGAATACACAATTACAATCCCTGCAGCTAAGTTGCCAACAACAGAAGACACTCCAATAAATGTAGTTATTACAGCTAAGGATGAGTTTGACCATGCTACATTATTCACTGCATTCCAGCTGCAGATGGATAACACTTATCCAAGTGCAATTGTCAATGCTATTGATGATGCCGACAAGACTACAACAGGTGTAACAGAAGTAAACGGTACTATTACAGTAAGCGGAACAACTTCAGATACCAACACAATCACAGCGGTTAAGCTGCAGTATCAAACTTCTGCAAACGGAACCTCTGGTTGGAGTGACTGGACAGATTATACAGCAAGTGACCGTCAGGGTACATTGTACAACTGGAACTATAGTATTGATACAACAGCAAGTCCATTCTCTGACAACACTTATGTACGCTTCCGTGCAGTTGCAACAGATAGAGCTGGCAACATGGGTAACACAGGTACAACAACTCAGTACAGTGCTGATGATGCAACAAATAATCAGATGGTTAAGATTTCTCAATACACAGACAGACCTGTAATAAGGTTCACAAACATCACTCTTGGAACATCAACTATCTGGCTTAAGAACAGTAATACAATCTATGGACTTATCAGCGATGATGACGGTGATGTAACAGACCTTTACTATATGTCTAAGCTTTCTACAGAAGCAAACTGGCCATCAACATGGACAGAATTGACTCCTGTTGCAGGAAGCGGTTACTTTGAGATTACAGATGTTCCTGACGGACAGAATACAATCCGCTTTAAGACAACAGATAAGAAAAACAAACTGTTCCAGACAGATACATCTGCAAGTCCTGTCACGCTCAATGAACCAATACTTTCTGACGGTACTAACAAGCTTGACGGACTTACAGGCAGTGCAACAGTTGAGCTTACACTTAAGGTTGATAAGACATCTCCAGTTATTCAGAATGCTAAGTTCCAGATTTACAACACAGATTTGGAAACTCCTGCATGGGGAAGCTTTGTAAGAAATGAAACAACTTATGAAATGGTATGGACTGCAAATGAATGGAGTACAAGTCTTTCAACTCTTGGTGGTAAGTATACTAAGTTCAAGATGAAGCTTGAAGCTAAAGACCAGAACGGTGTTCAGAGTGTAACTTCAACATTCAATAGCGGAACACCAGCATTCTCTTGTGCAGTTGCAAATCCTGTTGCAGATGACCAGTGGCATGAATGGGCTACAGTTGAAATAGTTATACCAGACAGAGAAAGTGTAACTCATCAGGTAATGCCATTTGCTATCACAATTACTGATGGTGCAGGACTTACACGCGAAGAATCTGTACAGGTAGAAGTAGATAACTCTGCTCCTGAAATTACAATCACAGAACCTTCTAGTCTGATTGGTACAAATGAAACAATGCGCGGTAATATTTCTACAACACATGCTGACGAAAGCCGTGAAACCAAGCTCTACTATGCAGTATCTAGGGCACCTCAGGATGAAACTCTTGCAGCTAACTATGATCCAACTGAGGATTATAAACCTCGTGATGACGGTTATATAAGATATGAAAATGAAAATGGTACAGGTGATGTTATTGCAACACGATGGACGGAAATCCAAGGTCTTACAACACAGCTTAACTGGTTCGTATACTTTGATGACCGTAAAGATTCTGAAGATGTAAATCGATATGCAACTGATCATACAGCAAGGTTCGCTAAATACCTTACAGAAGATTATCTTGGTATAACAACAAATGAAGCTCTTGCTAGTTCTGATGAAGATACCCAGTATAATACTGTAACGTATGTTTACTTCTGGATTAGGGCTATTGACTCAACAGGTAATCCATCTTATGCATACAAGAGACTTAAGATTGACCCACAAGGAGACAGACCACAGGTTAGTATTATTTATCCTGCTAACGTAAATAATACGGCACCTATTCTTGGTGGTTCTATAAGAGTCAGCGGAACAGCAACAGATAATGAACAGGCTAAGAATGTATGGATTCAGATAGATAAGGATAATGATGGAACATTCGACAAAGCCGATTTGGCATTCTTGAATACCGTTGATGAAAATGATTCTACTAAGAGAAAATACAACTATAAGCTTGGTAAGATAAGTACTAATACCGAAAAGACCTGGACTGAAATTAATACAATTGTTACTGATAATTCAATTACAGATGTAACTGATTACGGTATTATGGTACCAGTACAGGGTGGTTCAAGCTGGTTTGTAAACATCAATGAGCAGAATGAGTATTCACCAGTTAGTGGTGAAACTACATTAAAGCTTATAGCGTATGCAACAGATGAAACTGGTACTGGTGATAATAAGAAGATTAATAAGTCTTTACCAGTACAACAGGTAATCAAGCTTAATTCCGATAATCCTATATTCAGACAGGTATCATTGAAGCTTGTACAGTACGAAACAAGTTCTGGTTCAGGTGTAGCATGTACAGATGGTTCTGTAAGTACTGGTACAATAGCAAATACAATGGACTATACTGATGGAATGAGTATAAAAGGTATCTGGTTTATAACAGGTGAGGTATATCATTCTGCTGGTATTAAAGCAACTCAGATTGGTGGTGTAAATAAAACTAGTAGTCTTGGTGAAGATTATACTGGAACAGGTGCTGATGTAGGAATCAAGCTTGAACCTGCAACAATTGAAGGATATACAAATAACTACAAGTTCCAGATTCCAATAGGAAACAATACAGAAGATGCAGTAGGAACTATTTCAAAAGAAATAAGAGTTACTGCTAATACTGAAGTTGATCGTTCTGCTTCAAAAACCTTTACTGTAAAATACGATAACAAACCTCCTGTAATTAAAACAACCGGTACAAATGTCAGCTTAAGTGAAAGTATCGCAGACAGTAGTGGCTTCTTTACATTTGGTGCAGTAGCTACAGAGGATAACGTAAACAATGTAGCTCAATCTGGTGTTGAAAGAATTGCATTCTACTTTACTCGTGATATGGATTACAACATTAAGGATATTGATGATTCTAATAATCCAATTTACGGTTCACATAGTGGAACTGCAACACAGACACACGACCTGTTTGATGTAATGATTAAGAACGAGAACCGAGATACTCTTGACCCTGCAAGTGGTAACATGATAATTGATTATGCTACGACAGGAACATTCAATACTGATACAGGCGTATTTACTCCTACTGGTGGTATTCAGACTGGTTATGTATACGAAGACGGCTTAATCTGGCAGAAGGTAACAGGTGCAACAGTATCCCTTAACTCCGTTACATTGGCTAGTGTTGGTAAGAATGTACACAAAGGTGGACTTGCAAAGGTAAACGGTGCATTCTATAAGATTACTGGTACAAACGCAACTACGGTTACTCTTTCTGGTAATCCTGGTGATACAGAAGAAAATGAAACCGCAACTATTCTCTTTGCTATTGCAAACATCGTAGACATTTCTGATAAGATTGGTACTGATACATTAGGATCTACGGATAATGGATATGGAACATATGGTTTCGGTTATTATGTAAATAACACTTCTGATGACGGAGACTTAATGATTGAATCATTCAACAAGCAGGGAACTGACTGGATTTGGGATGCAACAATCAAGTCAACCAACCTTCCAGATGGTCCTATCACTCTGCATATTGTTGCAATAGATGGAGCTGGTAACACAGCAAGCTATGCTTACACAGCAACAGTACAGAACAATGGTCCTCGTATTGCAGGTATTAAGATTGGTAATGACGAAAACGGTAATAATGTAATAGATAATGAAGAGTTCATTACAGATTATTCAGGCTTCTATGTAAATGGTAAGCGTGGTAATCAGGAAATGCATACAGTAACATTACCAGAAATTACAACGGATGCTAATTCAGGAAATCAGATTATCACTTCTGCAATTAAGGCAAAGGGTCTGGTAGAAATCCAGCCAGAGATTGTCGGTGGTAACGGTGCCCTTAAGTATACTTATAGTGCATTCAAGAGAAATGCCGGTAATACAGCTTGGAATACAGAAGCAACTTATAATATAACTACTCCAATATCTCTTGGTACAGGTAAACCGGTTTCTTCAGATGATAGTAATCCTGTATACGCAGATCTTAATTATGATTCAACTCTTGGACGTAGAAAAGGTATTATTCTTACAGTTGCAGACTTTGTACAGCATAGTCTTAGTGGAAACAAAGACAAGTTTGTATTCACAATTGGTGACAATACACCGGCAGCTACAAGCGGAGGTAACCCACAGAGTGCAACTTTGAATGTAATTATGGACGTTGTAGTTGGAGATACTAATTCAGCCCAGAACTACATCCTGCCGTTCTACTGGAAGAAGAAGGCTGGAAGTACTACTGAGGTTGTTTCAAGCCTGTTCAGGAACTCTCGTGAACAGGGTCATATTGAACTTCCTAAGGACTGGGTATACTCTAAGTTCTACAGACCTTACGATCCAGACGATACAATTGATACAATTCATCTGTTCGACCAGGATCCTAAGGTTTCCGGTAAGATTAAGATTGAAGGTGTTGCACACGATGATGTATTGCTTGAGGATATTAAGCTTACTCTCAACAAAGCCTTCACAGGATTTACTGCTGATACAGAAGTTACAATTGCATCTTACAGCAACGGAACCTGGACTTATCCTGTAACTGGAACTCAGCTTACGGATGAAGCAAACGGAACTATCAATGCAACAACTGGCTGGTCTGTAAACATTTCTAAGGCAACTTATGGTGACTTACTGGCAACTGGCCTGATTACTTCTATTCCGACATACATACGCAACAATGAAGAAGTTCCATTTGAAGAGGATGATGAAGTTCCTTATGCATCACAGAATTACGGTCACGTAGTACACTGGACATTGTATCTTGATACAGCTTCACTTGGTACAATTGCTGCAACCGACGTTGCTGTCACAGCAACAGCAAGCGACCGCGGTAACCCAACTTGGAATTCTTCTACAAGTGCAGTTGATTACACATCAAATGCTGCTGTGGTTACAAATGATGCAACTGGTTACACTGGTGCGGTAACAAAGAATGGCAATGAAATTGCTGTAGGTGACCTCACAGGCAAGCTCAAGATGGATGTTGTTCCGTATATTACTAAGGTTACGACAGCACTTGCTGGTAAGCTTAAGTCAAGTATTAAGGCGGCTTACTCACGAACAGCACTTGGTCACTATATTGCAAGAAGTACAGAATCTATTACAATTACAGGTTTCAACCTTGGTGATAATGGAACTTATAAGCCTGAATATGGTAGTACTGCCCTTACTGGAAGTACTGGAACAACTGTATCACTTGCAGCAAGTAACATTACAACTTCTGGTGAAGTTTCTCTTACTGTAAACAGTATAGAAACTCTCAACAACAAGAATAACAACAACTCAAGCGGACATACTGAAGTTACAATTACTGAAGGCAGCTCTTACAATGATAAAAACAACTATGCATATAACCGAATGCCAAACCGAACAAGCAATAACCTGCTAACAGATGATGTTGTAGTAGATGTTTGGGAGTTTGATAGTGATGCTGCTAAACCAAGAAGTGGTGAATTACGAGAACCAATAATGAGGATAAATCCTGTTACTGGTAAGGTAGGACTTGCGTTTGTAAGTGGACCAGGTGATTTTGCTATGGCAGGTGGTACTAGTGGAACAAATAACGCAACTGAGAACAGTAATCCAGGAAATAAGAATATGTACTCATATAATCTCTGGCAGAACAACTTTGCAACCTTTAATAACATTAGTTTTGCCTATGATGAAAATGGTTATTCACATGGAACAACAACAGGTCTTGACACAAACCCTGCCGTAGGAACAAAACATGCAGGACGATTCTCATATTTCTATAGTAGATGGGGAAGAAGTGGAACGGGAACTGGTGCAAATTACGAAGGTATGCAGGCAATACGTCTTGAATCAATAGCTGTTCCAGAAACACCAAGAGGTACAGGATTTACTATTAACGGATATAATGATATTAAGCTTTTGATAAAAGGAGAAATTCCAGATAATGATTCGCTTTCTGAAACACGTTTCTATTCACCGTCAATTGTCACTACTGTAAATGGAAATACAACATCGGTTTATCTTGCTTACTATGATAGTATACAAAATCAGATTCGTTTCAGATATAATAGTGCATTAAATGCTACTTGGAGTGGTAGTAATAATGATGCTGGTAAGAAAGCCCATCCACTTAATGATAAGGATCAGTTTGTTGATAATTTAGTTAGAATTAATAAAAATGCAACTAATAACTCTACAACTGTAACTGATTATGATGTATATATGGCTACAAAGAATATGGCCGATAATTCAACTACTCCAAGTGTTGATTATGAAATCTATTATGAACCTAAAACTACTTATTTCAGCTTAATTGCAGGTGTAGATTACCAGCAAGGAACACAGACAACAAAGAATGGCAAGCGAGTTCTTACAGGATATGATACAGGTTATACAGCTTATAAGTATGTTGCTATAGATGCAATAGGAAAGAATAAGTTTAATCCTGTTAAAACAAATGATGTTGTAGTTGCTGTATGGTATGATGGTACAAGTTTGAGATATGCTTATAATGATAATCCTACAAGTGGCTTGGATAATGGTACTGCTGGTGGCTGGAAGGGTAATAAGGTTATATTTGCTGATGGTGGTGAACATTGTGCAATAAAGGTTGATCCTAATAATGGAATACATATTGCAGCTTATGTAGACGGTAGTTTACGTTATGCTTATCTTTCAAGTTATGATGATAATACGTATGTAGAAAACTATGATACTCCAGCAACAAATAAAGCTGTAATTGTAGACTCTTTCACTATCACTGGTGAAAGAATTACAATTGATGCAGGACTTGCACAGGTTCCAGGAACTACAACTTATGTTGTAATTCCGTACATAAGCTATTTCAATGGTACAGCACGTTTACCAGCTGTTGCACATCCTATTATTAAGAGCAGTATGAATTATGCTGCTCAAGGAACAGGAACAAATGATGGTAATGATATCTTTACCGGTGACTGGGAAGTTTCCCTTGTTCCTTCTCCAAAGACTGTTACAACAAACTATTACGATAAGATTAATCTTGGTCTTTGGAAACGGGCTGCTGTAAATGGTACTGAACCAAAGGGAATGATTGTTGCTAATAACGATTCACAATTCAGTGGAACTTCAAAAAATTATAAATCTTCAACAGATAATACTACTAATAATAGTAGTACAAATAGTAATGGTCATATTTATGGTAACAGAACTAAAAACCCAATTATGGGTTATGTTGTTGAATCTTCAACAGGTACAAACTTTGAAACTGCCCAGATGCGTTAGGTATACACTCAAAGCACTCTTCGGGTTTTAGGGGCAGCCAGCTAGGCTGGAGGCCCCTAGGCGAGGGGGTAGCGGAAAAGACCGGAGCTTTTGCGAGGACTTTGGAGCGAGGGGGAGACTTCCCCCTCCTTAATAGTCTGTATCAAAAATTATTCGGTAGGGCTTGATTAGAAAAAACTTGTTTTTTACAGCATTGTATGCTATATTAATAAAAGAAAGGCATTCGCAATCTAGCGTCTTGCCTCCGTATAGATTTTAAGTCCTTACGGACTAAGCTCGTCACGTTGGTTTGAAGCGTTGTGGCGGGCTATTTTTTTATCCGTTTCCTTTTCTTCTTTTTCTTTCGGAGAAGGCGCGAGATAATGTTGATGATTATCTGAATTGCTGTAAGCAGCAAATCCAAAGCTTCATACAAATAAATAACATAATTTTATAAACTTTTTTTCTCCAAAAATGGTCCGAAATCTCAAACTTTTGAGATATTAATAGTGTGGGATTTATTCCTGCAAGGAGAGCATGGATGAGTTTAAATGAAAATTATGATTTGTATGATGACGATGATGAACAGACCTTTGGAGGCCAGTTTTCAAAGCCGTGGAAAGAGCTGACGTTTGCAGACAACTTTCTTTTCTGCAAGATTATGGAAGATGAAACAATCTGCCGGCAGCTTTTGGAAATCCTTCTTCCGATTAAGATTGGAAGGATAGAGTATCTTTCAACCGAAAAAGAGTTTCATCCATCATATCGAGGACGGAGCATTCGGTTGGGCGTGTTTCTCAAGGATTCAGATCGTATGTTTGACATTGAGATTCAGACTTCGGGCTTTAAGAATCTTCCTCTGCGTGCAAGGTTTTATCAGGGTGCAATAGATGCTTCTACTACAAAAACAAGAGCTAAGTTTTCTACTCTAAAAGAAAGCTATGTATTGTTCATCTGTAAAGGGGACCCGTTTGACTGAGATATCCCTGTGTACACTGTTAAACAGACGTTCCAGGAAAAGCCAGAACTTCTTTATGATGACAGAACCCACAAAGTGTTTTATAATTGTAAGGCATACGAAGTTGCGGATGATGAAGATTTAAAGGGGCTGATGGAGTTCATCCAGACAAACAAGGCCACCACAGATTTTTCGCGCACACTGGAACAGAACGTAAAGGTAGCTAAGCAGAACACCAGATGGGAGGAAGAGTATATGTACTTCTGTGATGTTTTGGAAGAAGAAAAAGAAAAGGTCAGAAGAGTCGCATGGAAAGAAGGTCTTGCAGAAGGCAAAGCTGAAGGACGAGCAGAAGGATTGAACTTAGGTAGAGCTGAAGGTGAACATTTAAAAGCAGTTGAATCAGCAAAAAATATGTTAATTATGAAACTTGGTACAATAGAACAAATTGCACAAGCTACAGGACTTTCAATTGAAGAAGTTCAGAATCTATCTTTAGAACAATAAAAAAAATGAACTGCTGTAACCAGCAGTTCAGACATTCCAGTGCTCCCACCTAATTCTTAAACTTCACGGCAGTTCCGTAGGCTACGACCTCGGCGGCGTTTTGCATAACGGCGGAAGAACCGTATCGTACACCGACCACGGCATCGGCGCCAAGTGCGGTAGCTTCATCAACCATTCGTTTTGTAGCAATCTGGCGGGCTTCGTTGAGCATTTCGGTGTAGCCGGTAATTTCACCACCAACAAGGGTTTTTAAGGCAGCCATAAAATCGCGGCCAAAGTTTTTAGACTGAACAATTGTTCCCTTTACCATTCCAAGTGGTTCAAAATCCTTACCAGGAATTGAATCAATACTTACGAGCATCATACTCTTCACCTCCATTTATTTCCTTAAATCTCTGGACAAGTACAACAACTGTCCCGATTATTAAACACAAAATAATTGCTCCTACAAACAGAACAGGAACCAGAGCTCTTGAATCAGAGCGGACAGCAATAAGCATCATTCCTAAGACCCACAGCATTAGCACGCAAAATGCAAGTGCACCAATAACGGCTCCTGTTTTTTTCTTTCTGTTTATATCTTCTTTTTCAATATCTACAAACTTAGTTCCTTCTGCTTCCATTTTTTCCATCTCCGTAAGATAGCGCGAAGCTTCAAGAGAGTTCAAATCAGAACCTTCATCTCGCAGCCGCAGACAAAGCTCTTTCATAACCTCGGCATTCTGCTCTTCCTTTTCAATCCGCTCAATCTGTACCGTCATACTCTGCGCCACGCTCAGCTTGCCATCCTGCAAAAGTCTGATTTCTTCAATCGGTATCGAAAGCTTACGCAAAAGCTTTATTTTTTCCAGCGTCCTTACATCAGCCAGCGAATATTCCCTGTAGTCGTTTTCGGGATTCCGCTTTGGACACAAGAGCCCCTGGTCTTCGTAAAACCGTATGTTTTTCTTTGTGATTCCGACCAGCTCTTCAACCTGATAAATCTTCATACTATTATTTTATCACACTTTCCGTTGCGGAGCATTCTTTTTGTTCCGCATTCTTTTTCCATACAGCCACCGCCAACACTACAACCGCAGCCGTAAGAACATACAAGGAAGCTTCAATAATCACGGCATTTATTTTCATCATCGCAAGTGTTGCCACAACAGCATCAACAGCAAAATGGATGATGAGAGCAATAGGGTAGAAATACCACTTATCCTTATTCTTAGCACTAAACCACACAAGCACAGAAAACGAAATATGAAGTGCAACAGCAGGAATACGTTCAATCACACCAGCGGCCAGAGAAAGCGGCTTTGCAGAAATAAGGGTTGATAAGGTTTGCTCCATTGTGGCAAGCTTGTCCCCGCTTAAACTTTCGGTGATAAGCGCTGTATTTCCTGTGTTAATCATCACCGAAAGAACAATATTTGTTATTGCGACTGCAAAAAGAAGATAAAATGCTTCGAACCCACCATGACCTGCACCGTACATAAGGGATGTGGTATCATCATCCTGCGTTTTTTTAAGGATTGTCTTAAACGCCACAAAACGACCTGTTTCTTCAAATAATCCTGCCATAAATCCGCCGTACAAACCGTACAAAAGCGGTTTTGCCATAAGAGCCTGAGCCCGTCCACCGCCAAGGATGATTGCGTGTAAGGCTCCTTCCAGTACGAGTGCAAAAATTATAAAAACCCCGCAGCCAATGAAAAACGGCTTAATCTGGCAATTGTACTTTTTGCGGTAAAAGATGAATAATCCCACTGGAATTGCAACTGCAAATAAAATTGAGATTCCCATTGCAACAAAGCTTAAAGCTGGAACTGAACCTGTCATAATTGACCTCCAAAATCAGTGTCATTGTCGGACTTGATCCGCCAATCTCTTGTTTCTACCTTAATCTTAAGGCTTCCACCAACTAGAAGGTCAAGAAAAATTTTAAAAAAAAAGAAAAAAAATGCTATTTTTTGCCGTGGATTGTAATCCCCGAAGGATCTGTCTTATAATTCGTCACTATATCGTAGGCTGTATCGTAATCCTTGCAGAGAATGTAAAGCTTAATTCCTATAACGCTCGTGCCGGCACCGGTCAATCCACCGTAGATATTGTTCATGTGCTCGCCTTCGGTATAAGTAGGGATATTTTCTGCATTCAAAAGGCTCCGGATAATGGCGCAATCCTGATGAGAAGCAAGTGTCAAAAACAGCTGATACGGTTCGCCGGCTTTTGTCTGCTCAAAAAATGCCTTTTCAAAATCGGGCATGGAATCTTCTGGCGTTTTATTGTCAGCCTCAAGATTTTTTTCAGCTTTATTATCTTTATGATTTTTAATGTATTTGTTATATAGAAGAAAACCAAAAATGGCGACCAGAATCAGAGCAATAAGAGTAATCTGCATGGAGATAACCTCCCGTAAACTTTATTGTAAACAATATAACATATTTTTAGTCAAAATCATATAAGAATTATACAAAAATCGTGTAAAATCCTCATATAAAAACGACGCAAACTCGGTTATAATGAGCACATAAACGGGTACAAACTTAAAGTCTGGGAGAAAAACATGAATTACAAAATCACAGGAAAAGAAAACATCAACTTTAATAACAACGCCTTTTACTGCATTGGTACTGGCCGCATGGGACTCGCCCTTCAAAAGCAATATTACGAGCAGCTCAAGCTTGTTCAGGATACAATCGGCTTTGAGCATATCCGCGGGCACGGGCTTTTCAGCAAGGATATGTTTATTTATCACGAGTATGCGGCTTCGGGAAAGTTTTATCCGGGTGGAAAAATCCCAGAAAACGAAGAGATTTGCGTTGAATACAATTGGACTTACCTTGATATGGTTATGGATTCTTACAAGGAGCTAAAAATCCGTCCTTTTATTGAACTTGGTTTTATGCCGGACCAGCTTGCAAGCGGAGAACAGACTGTTTTTTACTGGAAGGGAAATGTTACGCCGCCAAGTAGTTACGACCGCTGGTGTGACCTTGTAAGGGCAACTTTGCTGCATTTGATTGAGCGCTACGGTAGGGATGAAGTGGTGCAGTGGCCGGTTGAAGTTTGGAACGAGCCGAATCTTACTGCTTTCTGGAAGGATGCTGACCAGAAGGAGTATTTTAAACTTTACGATAAGACTTCGCGCGCTGTAAAAGAGGTTGATGAGCGGTTTAAAGTTGGCGGTCCTGCGGTTTGCGGTGGCACGGACAAAGAGTGGGTTACGGCTTTCCTTGAGTATGTGCGTGATAATGATTGCCCGCTTGATTTTGTAAGTCGCCATCATTATACAACAGAGAATCCGGCGCACGATGGACATTATGGATACCCTAAGCTGCACGCTAAGGAGAAGTGTTTTGAACAACTGGAAGCTACCCGCGGAATTGTAGACTCGTTCCCTCAGTTTAAGGATATGGATATTCACGTTACCGAGTTCAACACCTCTTACATTCCAAATGCACCAGTTCATGATATGAATCTTAATGCCGCCTACATTGCAAACATGCTTTCCACCTTTGGCGATAACCACAAATCGTATTCCTACTGGACTTTCGGTGATATTTTCGAAGAGTTTGGCGTTCCTTACACACCTTTTCACGGCGGTTTCGGCCTTGTTGCCAACGGCCTCATTCCAAAGCCAACCTTCTGGACCTTCGCCTTCTACAAAAAACTCCTCAAAGATTACGAAAAATGCGTTTTGCGCACCCCTGAATGCATTGTTGTTCAGTGCAGGGATGAGAACAAAGATTGTGAAGGCAGCCTGAATGGAGGTTCCGCTTATTTCAAAGGAATCGCCTGGAATGTAGATACAGAAATGTCCGGGGCGGAAATTGAGCTTAATCTGGAGCTTCCGCTTAGTGATGATGGTAATGCTGCTTCTGCAACTTCAACTGCTTCCGGGGCAAAAGACGCTTCTGTGAAATTACCAAACGTCCTCATCACTCAGCTTGTTGATGAAGAAGTCTGCAATCCTCTAAAAGTCTGGCACGATTTAGGCGAACACGCAAACCCTTCTGCCGACGAAGTTGCCCTTTTACGTTCCGCTGCAAATCCTTTTGTCCAGACAAAACGCTGTGGTAATAAAATCAAACTGATATTAAAAGAAAACGCTGTTTGCTACTTTGAGCTCAAAGCTGCCCCAATCAAAAGTGACCGCGGGTATGAGTATGGAAGGTTGGAATAGAAAATGAAAATCCGAAAAGCTACTGAGTAGGATTTTCCGCCCAAAAAATATAATCAAAAATTAATTTTCTTAATTTCTTCAACCAGATTTCTACCGTAGATTTCGCAGCCAAGAGCATTTGGATGCAGCTTATCAAGATAATATTCCAGCAGATGCGGTACCAGTGTAAAGCCATCTACAACTTTTACATTTGAATAGCTGCCTGCAATTTTTTTAACATTTTCGCAAAACTTTCCCAGAGTTGGTATTCCGTCAGGAACATCACCACGCCAGAGAGGTGAAATACAGAGAATTGGAATTGTCTTTCCATAAAGGGCGATTAAAGCTTGATAATATTCTTCTATATCAGTCATTGTCTCGCAGCCAAACTGATTTGTTCCAAGTGAAACAATGATTTTGTCCGGATTGTAACCTGGCATTTTGAGCAAAGATTTTTTGTCGTAAACATAGCCGCCAATTCCCTGATTAATAATATCATAATTTAAAAGACGGTTGGCTACACTAACATAAGTGCAGGCAGAACGAAGCGGTCCAAAGCCCTGGGTGATAGAATCACCAAGCCAGAGAACTTTTTCATTCTTTTTTGCCGGTGTAAATGCAGCATTGATTTGGCAATTACGGATTACAACAGTGGCATCGGAAGGAAGATATATAATCACATTCTTTTTTCCAGGAGTAAGTTCCCATTCAAGTTTTCCCTCCTCCTTTAAATCCTTTACATAACGGATATCTGTAATTTGATTATTGACTGCAAGTTCAAAGGAATCTTCAGAGCCCTTCCAGAGAAACTTGTATTCAAAAGAAATGCAGCCTGCTTCGGTGGTGAACTCCAGAGTTTTTGCGGTAGAAGCCATGCAGCGATCATACCAAAAATCAGAGGCCTTCTTAAAATAATCCATCTGTTCTTTTGTGTACTGAAAAGCTTGAAGCCAGCCACCATCCAGTTCTTCAAAAAAATATGCACCAAAATAAATGCCTTTTAGTTCTTTAGTTGTCATGATTTTCTCCTATAGAAATTTTAAAATATCAGTCTGATGGTCTGCATGAGGAAACTCATCAAGCAGAGGACATGGAATATGCGGTTCAAAAGCAAGCTTGTGAAACCAGGTGCACTGGATTGCTTTCATTCCCAAGGCTTGGGCAGCATAAAGTTCACGGGAGCCACCGTCGCCAACATAAAGACATTCCTCCGGATTAAGTTTAAGGGCATCCAGCATTCTTTGATAAATGGCGGGATCTGGTTTTGAAAGTCCCTGCTCATAAGAAATCATTGTAACATCAAAAAGCGGGTAGAGGGGACTTTTGAGAATAAGGTCGCGCTCGTCAGAAAAAGTGTTTGTGATGAGGCCTGTTTTTATACCTTTCTGGCGCAGATCTTGTAACAGCTTTATGGATTCGGACGGAATTGCAGCAAAGGTATCGCCCAAAGCATCCAGTCGTTTCTGGCAGATAAGCTTTACATTATCTTCTGAATAAATGCTCAGTTTTTTTAAGGTCAAAGCTGCTCCTTCTGCCATGGTAAGCTTTCCAAGGGTGCGGTCCTTTTCGGTCTCATGCCACGCTTTTCTAAAATCCTCCAGCGGCAGTCCAAGGTCCTGGGCAATGTTTTCGCTAAAATAAGTTCTTCCAACAAAAAGGGTGACGAGGGTTTCGAACATATCAAAGATGGCGGCTTTTATCATAGGTCGGGTGAATACTCCTTTACTTTTATTATATCATTTGTGACCAGCTCCGGGGCGGTTTTGCTTTTCTTAAGATAGGCATCAAAAAACTCCAGATGACACTTGCAAAGATTTTTATGCATAAGGTCGGGTTCTAGTTTTCCAACAACAGATTTCATCGGCATGGTGTACTTGGAATCGGCAAAGCCAATATGATGCATGTCTTTAAAGAGAATCTTGTAAACAGGCTGTGTATGCTTAAGGTAAACTCGGGCAGCAGCTTTTTCATTATCCTGGCAGCTTATCTGCATAAAAGGCTTTGTCTGGGAGTCATTGCTATAGTCACCAAAAAGGGCACCGTCAATATTTATGCCACAAACAAAATCCGGATTACGGGCACAAAGAGCATAAGCTGTATTTCCGCCAAAAGAATGACCGCTTGCTCCAATTCCTTTTGAAAAATCAATCAGGTCGCTAAGATTTTTTCTGGCATAATCAAGAGCGGCTTCGTTATCATTTATCCATTCAGGGAGGCGGTTCATCATATACTTACAGTATTTTCTTTGAGCTATATCAAACCTTCGGGCAAGCTCTTCTTCGCTTCCTTTTGATTTTATGAGCCTGTACATTGCAATAAGTCCACCCAGCATTGGTTCGTAAAGCTTAGTATTTTTTTTGTCAGAAAGAAGCCAGTTGCCGTCATCAAACTCTGTGCAAAGGGCTTCATAGGAATGTGCTACAGAAATTACAACATAACCGTGAGATGCAAGTTCTATACATAGAAGGGAGTTTCCTTCGCGGTAGGAATTATAGCCGTGATTAAACATTATAAGAGGAAACTTTTGCCCCGGGACTGGCGGAGCCTTGGTGTAGCATTCACACAAGTTTGCCTCTGGATTTTTTGTAAAATCGGGCGCAACGTGAAAGGAAGCCTTAAAACCTTTTATCATGTTTGGAGAGAGTGCGGGAGTTTTTTCCAACCCTGTCACACTTTCTTTTGTACAAGGATAATAAACTCTGGCAGCGATACTTCGCATTCCACCAGCAGGCAGCACTTCTTTTCTGTGGTCCTTTATTGTGTAGGTAAAGGTTCCAACAGCAAATTGTCCTGTAGGTTTTGGAAATTGGATTTTCATAAAAGTATTATATACAAATTAACGGTTCTCGTCTTCACTTGTGGCGACTTCCCTAAAAATTACTGCGCAATTGCTCGCAATTTTTGGGTCGCTCACTTCGTTTCGAGTCCACCCTCGAATTGGTTTAAAATAAAAAAGCATCTACTCAATTGTAGATGCTTTCATTTTAGCGGAGGGTGGACTCGAACCACCGACCTTCAGGTTATGAGCCTGACGAGCTGCCAACTGCTCTACCCCGCGGCGTAATTGTGCGTATTATATGGGTAATAGCGAAAAAAGTCAAGTAGCGGCGACCTTTACTTGTTGGTTACAAACACTATTTTTGTCGCCGCTTGCAGTTTTGCTTTTGCAAAACTGCACAATTCGTGTTACGAAATAGAATGACTTTTTTTTGATTTTACATTATCTTTTATATGGAAATATTTTTTTTGGAGGTTGATTATGGCAGAGCAGAAGCTTGAAGAAACTGTAAAAGAAGCTCTTGATATGTTCAGACCGCAGCTGCAGGCAGATGGCGGAGATATGGAATATGTTGGAATTGATGAGCAGAA
>JAEEGK010006754.1_pt1 | contig 27527 bp, 10 predicted proteins | sample 8958771 | NCBI WGS metagenome assembly JAEEGK01 (sample SAMN16246547, study PRJNA631951) | gut metagenome | biome: gut microbiome; feature: rumen; material: SC-attached | host: Bos | place: Iran: Karaj | collected 2018-10 | reverse complement strand
TAGGCAATATGGAAATTATTTTATAAATAAAGAACATATTATAAATAAAAATGAAGAAATTATAATTCATTTTGATTTAGTTAATCCTTTACCTATTGATATCTTTGCAGAAGATATTTCTCCAATAATTGATAATGAAAAATTAGTAGAATATGAACATATTAAAAGTTCTTTACAACCAAAAATTAGAAAAACAGTTTCATTAAAAATTAAATTTAAAGAACTTGGTAAAATTACAATATTGGGAATTTCTCTTAATATATTTAGTAATATTAGAGTAAAGGCATTTTTTCAATATCCTTTAAAACATTCATATTTATATGATAGTTTTGATAAAAGAAATGAAAATATTGAAATAATATTAAATAGTGTTGCAAAGAAAAGAAAAAGAAGAAAATTTAGTGGAGCCCATAGAATAAATTATAAAGATAAAGAAAGAAATTATTCTTTTGAAATATTAGATAAGGATATCAATATTAATATTTCAATTCCTTATTTAGATGAAGGAATTCATTTATATCAATATGAGCTTTATTATTTACCAATTAAAATATCAAATAAATTTAGAATAAATATTAAAAGATTTACAATTTATTTAAGTTCAATTAGAAATACGATAATTAGTCCAAAATATATTTTTCATGAATTAGATATAAATGAAGAAAAAACAATTCAAATTCCAATAATACCAAAAATTTTAGGGAATAATTATTTAGAAATTATAATTAAATTTGAAAGTTTAAATGAAGATATTGAAATAAAAAGTTATATGTTAAAAGTTATTACTCATAAAAGTATTAATATCCAAGTTAGTGATATTTTAATGGAAAAAGAAAATTTATTTGAAAGAAGAAGAATTATATTTGATTTTGATTTACAAAAAACAGATAAATTTACTAAAATGATTCTTGATAATAATATTACATGTTTATTAATTGGGGAAAAGTTATTAAAAAGTTTTGAAAAAGATTTGGAAGTTTCTACAAATGAGAGATATTATAAAGAAATAGAAATATTATTTCAAGATTCAGAAACTAAATATATTAAAGATATTTTTTTAAGTGATGATTTAATTGAAGAACATAATAAAGAAGCATATATTTTTTATATTAGTAAATTATTAGAAAAAGATAAGAATATTATATATCAATTTCAATTAGAAACAAATGATAAAAAAATAAAAAATTTTTTATATGTTTATTATCCAATGGAAATAATAGAAAATATGAATTATCAAGAGAGTTATTTAAAAAAAATTTTAAGAGAAAGTACAAATATGTCATATATTCTTGAATCAATTTCATCAAATGAAAATTATGTAACAGTTACATTATCTATTAACCCAAAACCTTTTATTAACTTTTTTAAAAGTAATATTTTTTCTTTAAAAATTAAAATTGATGAAGAATCAAATAATTTTATTTGGATTGGTTTAAAAGAATTTACAATAAATGATTTTTCAAATGAAACAATAATAAAATTTTCTTTTATTTATTCATTTGATACTTTATCTACAAATGAATTTAATTTAAATGAACTTAATATAAATCAATTTTTATATGAAGTAACTCTTAATCCTTTATTAAAAACAGTAACATTTACAAATATTTTAAAACCAATTTACATTCCAATTAAAAATTAAAAATAAAACATTTTAGAATTACATAAATAAATAAATAACCTAAATAAAAAAATTAATTATTTAATTTAATTTCCAGAAAACTTATTTACTTAATTTATTTAATATTTAAAAATAAAAAAAAAAATTAATTAATTAAAAAATGAAACAGAAAAAAGGAGACATGGTTGATCGAGCAGAGATCATTGATGATCCAACAAAAAACTATCAACAATTAATGAAAATTCAAGATGAACTTGGTCAACTCCCTGAATTAGAAAAAAATATGAAAACATATTTTAATCAATATGTTCAAAAATTAAACTCATTAACAATACATGATCCTGAAATAAGAAAAAGTGATACTGTAGATTGTATAAAATTATATTTTGATAAAATAATAGAAGAAATAAATAATACATATGCAAAATATTCATCAACAGTTAGAGAAAAATTATATTATATAATATATCAAATTTGTTTAATTTTCTTTGATTATATTCACAAAATGAGAAAATATAATTATTCAATTCACGGAACAAAATATATTTTATGGATGTTATCAATAATGGAAAGTAATATAGTTTTAAGTCATATTAAATATATGAAATGGAGAGTTGCACTTTATATTGAATTAGCATCATTATATGAAGATATTAAAGCTTATAAAAGTTCCTATAATTCTATTACTCAAGGAATTAATAGATTAAATGAATTAAAAGCTATTGAAGAACAAGCTAAACCTTTACCTGATTATATGCAAGATATTTTCATTGAAAATTTTAAATATTTAAAATATGCTGAATTTAAATATGGTATTTTATCTGGTGCTTTAAATCTTGATTCTTGGAAAAAAAAATTAGAAGAAACTTTTAATGTTCAAAATAATGATCCTAATAAAACTAATCAAAATGAAGTTTTAAATAGAAATGTTTGTGCTATTAATACAATGTCAAATTTATCTTATTATCATTCAATTGTTAATCATGATGGATTGAAATTTGATTGGAAGTCTAATTTAGTTCAATATGTTTATAATTTATTAAAACCAGATATTGAAAATATTAAAAAAGGTATTTTGGAAAGAATTGATAGAAAAAAAAGAGATATTGAATTAGATAATAAAATAAAACAAAATGAAAAAAATTATGAAGATATTTTAAATGAAGCAATAAATGCAAATAATGAAAAAAACATAACTAATTTTAGACAAAGTTCTTTAAATGTACCAATTGAAATTCATATTGAGCTCTTAAAAGAATGTTATGATTGTAAATTATTTACAGAATTTATAGAATTAAATGATTCATTAAGTATTAGAATTAAATATAGAGAAGTAGAAATGCCATATGTAAGTGAAATTGATATTCAAATGAGTTCAATTCAATATGCAAATATTCCTACAAAATATGAAAAAATTCCATTAGATTTAAATGTAAATGATTATAAAAGACAAATTAAAAATTTAAGAGAAGAAGGAAAATATATGAAAAGAGGAGAAGAAGAAAAAAATGATGATAAAGGTGATAAAAATAAAAAAAATCAACCTCCAGCAAAAAAAGATCCAAAAAAAGATGCAAAAGGAGGAAAAAAAGGAGAGAAAACATATACAGATGATGCAGTACCAAATCCATATGAAAAAATAGATAATATGGAACATAATTTTGTATATTTACTTTTAAAAAGATCACACAATCCAAATAATGCAATAGTAAATTTAAGAGTAGTAATGTCAAATGATGTAAAAATAAAAAAAGAATTAAATTATAATGAAAGAGCAATAGCAATTCCAATTAAAACATATAAAGATAATTTATATGAACCAGAACAAAAAATAAACATAAATGCAATGAATAATAAATATTTACCATATTTAATAATACAAAAAGGAGTTTCTGGTTCATTAACAAATGATAATGAAAAATTAAGTGCAATAATTGATGTTTATCCTTTAATTAGTAATTGTCCTTATGCTGCTCCTATGATGAATTATATTAAAATTGATCCTGAACTTACTATTCCAGGAAAAAATAATGATCCTAATTATATTGATTATAACTTTGATCATTATTATGTTAATTTTACTTATAAAACTGATAAAATGTATTATGTTATTGAAAGAGAAAGTGAATTAATGAGAAATTTATATGAGTTAGAAAATTCTTATGTTGAACCTAAAGAAAATGTTCCTAATGATAATAGTAGTAGAGCTAATAATTTCTTACATTTATATTATTCTTTTGAAAAATTGGATTTATTGGCTACTTGGATTTTTAATGCTTTACAAAGTGAATGTGGTTCTTATTTCTTAGAAAAAAGATCTAATTTCTTATATGATATTTGTGTTTTAATATTCAAAAAATATTTAAAAGATTTCTTATATCAAATTGAATATTTTTATGAAGTACAAAATGAATTAGACACATTTTTATCAGAAGAAATATTAGGAGTAATTAATTCAATTACAAATAGTATTTTTAATACATTATATTGTGTTCATTATATTCTTTCTAAAATAAAAGAAAAAGATTTAATTATTTTTTCTTATATTTCTTTATATTTAGGAGATTATTGTGAAAGAACTGGAAATGTTGGAACTGGTGTTGTTGTATTAAGAGAAACAATTGAGTATATAAATAAAAAAAAAGAAAAAGAAGATATTTACGGTTTAGATAATAGAGAAAATAAACAAACTTTCACTTCTTTTACTTGTGATAATAATAAGATATTTAATTTGAATAATGAAATTAATTCAAAATTTGATGAATATGTAAAGAAATTAAATAAAAAAAGAAGAGTTAATTATAAAAAAGTAACTGGAACTGGAATGTCAAAAATAGATAATGATTTAGTAAATGAAGAAGATTTTGAAGTAAATTATTTAGAAGATTCATATGTAAATAGTCTTTTACCAAAAGATAAAAATGAAAATGCAGAAAGTAAAAGACCATATAATGGTAAAGATGTATATATTAAGGATCCTGATAATAAAGATAATTTAAAAATAAATTATGCAATAACTGAATATGAAAATAATTTAAATTGCATATTAATAAATTTAGAAATGAAATATTATAGAATGTATATTAAAAGTGGAGATGGAATTTTAGAAAAAATGGAAATATATAAAAATGATGGAAAACCTTTAAATAAACCAAAAAAAAAACAATTACCAAAAATAAATTTACCAGAGAAAACATTAAAAAAATTAGATTTATTAAAAGGCGCAACTGCAAAACAAGTAAAAACAAATATGGAATATTTAAAACATTCATTACAAGATGCAGGGAAATTACAACCTGATAAGCCAATTTTAACAAAAAGTGAAAAGACAATGAAAAATACAATTTCTAAAAATTGTTATTTAATGGCTTTATTTAATTCTACAATGGCTTTAATGAGACCTTTAAATAAACAAGATCAAATTTATCTTTTAAAAAGTGCTGATGAAAATATTAATCAAATTTTAAAAGAAGAAAATGAAAGATATGAATATTATATTAAATATTTCTTTCATATTAAATCATTAGAAAGATTTAATGTTAATACAAATGAAAAATCATATTATTATTATCCTTATAATTTATTATATAAACCAATTATGATTGATAATGTTGAAAAAATTCCTGAACCAATTTTAATTCATAAAACTTCTCAAACTTGTTCTTTTATTTTCCCTTTAATAAAAATAAAAAGAGATCAATTAGATAAAATAAATCATAATATTTCAAAAATAAAAATATTTGGTCAATTATCAACAGGATCAAATATAGTTCAATTAAATAATACAAATTTAGAAAATACTAATAAAATATTTCCAATTATTGATGCTGTAACAATACCAAAATTAAAAGAAAATGAAAAATATATTTTTGCATATGCTGGATATGATAATGATGATACTATTGTTAATACAATTGGAGCAACTTCAAAAGAAATTGAATTATATTTCCCACTTCCAATTCATTATATTTCATTTCAAATGTGTAAAGTTGCTTTTGAATATAAACATTATTTAATTTGTAAAGAAAGAGCAAAAGTTGTTTTTAATTATTTTACTGAGAGAAGTGATATTAAAGATATTAATTTAGATAATAAAAATAATACTGTACTTTTTTATAAATTAAAATATGATTATATTTATAGGACTTCTTTAATTGAACTTGAAGGTATTGCTTATTGTTTTTATTTCTTTGCAAAAAGTTGTATTTTAATTAAACAAAATGATCATTTAATTGATAATAAATCAGAAAGTAATGTTGTAAAAAAACAAAAGAATTTAATTAAAAATTTAAATGTATTAAATCTTGGATTAGAAATAGCAATTTATTTAAGAAATAATAAATTAATAAAAATGTTTGTAGTTGAATTATATAATATATCATTCCAAGTATTAAATAAAAAGAATTTATATAAAGAACTTTTAAATATTGTAATGAAAATGAATTTAGGATTAAATATGATACCAAGTGAATATTGGGATATTACAATTAGAAAAATATCATCATTGCTTTTATATTCAATTTTCTTATTAGGAAATATGATAAATGAAACAGATATAATTAAAAAAAGTTTAGCAATGTCAATAGGAGTAATGAAGAAAAAATATCATCCATTTAATTATATTTATTTACAAAAAGAAGAAGAAGAAGTAAAAGATCCAAAAAAAGGAGGAAAAGATGCAAAAGATAAAAAAGATGATAAAAAATCTTCAAAAGCAACACCGACAACATCAAAAGAAAAAAATGAAGAAAATGGAGAAGAAGATAATACTCCTAAATTTAAAGAAATAAAAACATCAACATTAAAAGATATTGAAAGAGAAATATATGAAATAGATGACTTTATATTAAGTTGTGGTGATTACAATGATTTAATAAAATTAAAATTAGATACATACTTAAGTAATTTAGATAAATTAAATATGGAATTAAATAATTCAAATGCAGCATCATCATCAGTTGCAAAAGATGCAAAAAAAGGAGATAAAAAACAAGAAAATGTAATTGATGAAGAAAGTAAAGATTTTTATCCAAATTTACAAAATGAAATTGAAAGATATAAAGGTTACATAAATGATTTAATTGAAGTATGGAATGGTTATAAAAGTGAAGGTATTAAATTTCTTCAAAAATATATTACAAGTGGTGCACAAAAAGATAAATTTTATGAATATATGGATAAAATGTTAAAAAAAACTATTGAAAGTTATATTAGTTCTTTATATTCTTCAAGTACTTCTTCAGATGCAAAAGATAAAAAAGGAAAAGATTCAAGTGGTTCAAATTCAAATTTTGTTGAAGTTTTACAATTAGTTGATCAAATTCAAATAAATCAAAATGATATTGATTTTATTCAAAATATTTTCAATCAAAAAATATCATTTTTAACACAGGATATTTTATATAAAATGAAAGTTAGAATTCATGATTATTTAAATACTATTAAATTAGAAATGCCAAATGATAAAGTAAGTCAAGATATGGATATTGAAAAAATGGGAAATGAAATTGAAGAAAAATTCTTTGGTGTTGTTGTCGAAAAAGAAATGCTTCCTCCTTATGATACTTTATCTCAAAATGATATTATTGGAATTAAAGAAAAATTATTTTGGATTGGAGATATAATTTATAATAAAGGTGTTATTTTATATTATGATTTATTACAAAGTAATCATAATGAATTGTTAAATTATGATTTTAATAACTTTTTCAATTTTAGATTATGTGATATTAAAAAAATTGATAAATATGGTGAAAAAAAAGAAAATGATGATTTGAAATTAATTGATATTAGATTAGGATATTTTAATAAAAAAGATATTAAAGTTGAAGAAAAAAAAGTTGAAGTTGAAGAAGAAGAAAAAAAAGTAGATCCAAAAGATAAAAAGAAAGTAGATGATAAGAAAAAAAAAGCAAAAGATGCAAAAAAAAAAGATCCAAAAGATAAAGAAGAAGAAATTGAATTAGATCCATTTGATGATTTAATAGATAGAAATTTATCAGAAAGAAGTTTAAAATTAAATAAAGTTTTAGAAAAATTTGCAATAGCATCTTTATGTATAAATGATGTTGAAAATTATTGTCATTTTGATTCTTTAATTACTTTTGTTTATAATATGATATTATATGATATGTTAACTCCTTATGCTTGTTGTGATGAAATTATTGTTCCTAATGAAGATGATGATGATGAAACTAATCCTTATAAAAAAGTAGATAATAATATTTGGATTTATTTAAATATTATTGCTGAAGTTGCAATTAATAGATTAAATTATTTAAAAAAAGGAAATTTACCTTATAATGAATTTGATTATAATTTAGAATTAGAAAAATTAAAAAATTTCATAACTGGAGAAAAATTCAATGCACCTGTAAGTAATTTTAATACTCTTTCTAAAAATATTAAAGTTAATTCTAGTAAAATTGATGAAGAAAATTTATTAAGTTCATTTGGTAATTATATTAATATTGATGTTTATATTGAATTTATTACATTTGTAATTCAATGTACATACTATAAACAAAAATGGAGTATTTTATCTGATTTAATAGTTAAATTTAATAATACAACAAATGAATTATTTTCTCAATTTACTCTTGCATTTTTAATAGAAGCTCAAAAAAATATTTATGAAAAAGCACATTTAAATACTCAAAATAAACAAAATGAATTAAATCACAGAGTTGAATTATATGAAAATTGGAAAAATTCAAGAAAAAATAAAAGACAACAATTAATAACTGGAGAAATTCCACCAGAACAAATTGAATTTGATAGAGATTATTCAGTTTTATCAAAAGAATTATTTATATTTAAATCAATTAGTGAAATGTATAGAACTGATAAAGAGAAAAGTGAACATTTATATAATTCATTTTTAAATGATGCAAATAATGCTTTAAAAGCAGTTGATGCTTGCAGAAAAAAATATGAAGATTATCAAACTGAAGTTATTTCTATGGAAAAATATAAATATAATTTCAATACAAATTACAAAGAATATATTAGTAAAGTTAAAGCAATTAATTATTTGCAAAATAATATTTTAGGTACTTTTAAAAATTGTATTCAAGTTTTAAAAAAAAGACAAGAAAATTATTTATTAATTCAAATTATTTATGAAATGAGTTTAATTATGTATTCAATTGGAGATGAAAAAAATAGAAAAAATTCAGAAGTTTATTTCAGTGAAGCAATTGATACTGTTTTCCAAAAATTATATTCAATTAAAGGTTTTAGAGATATTAAATTTGAAGATTATATTCATGCAAAAGGAGATAAAAATATTTTTGTTTTACCATCATTTTGTTATGCTATAAAAATTTTACATAAAATGGGAAAATATTGTTATGATAATTTACTTTATAATCAAAGAGAATGTGCATTATTCGCATCTAAAATATGTTTTAATTTATTAAATAATATTATTCCAAATCCAATAATTTATGCTAAATTTGGAACTTATAGATTAAATGAAATAAATGCTAATGTTGATATTTTCTCTAGTAAATTTAATATTAAAGTTCCTGATTTATTAGTTTCTTGTATTGAATTAGTTGAAATATTAATTTCATATAATGATTATGAAAATGCTTTACCTTTACTTTGTCTTTCTGATTATTTATCTTGTGATATTTGTAAAAATATTAATTATACTTTATATAGTAGAATTCTTAAAATAATTTGCTTAAGTGAAATTGGTTATATTAATGAAGCTATGATGAATTATTATAAAATTATTAAAAAATATGATATGCCTACTTATCTTTCTTTAGGTTATAAAGAATATTTTGTTGGAAAATATGCTAATTTAACTCATAATGATGATAAAATTAATTATTCAAATAATTTACCTTCTGATGATCAAAATAATATAAATGCAATAAATAATATAATTAAATTACAAGTTGATGAAGAATTAAAGAAAATGTTAGGTGGAAATTTATTTTATTATTTACAATATTCAAAATTAGTTTTATTATATAAAGTATATAACAAAGATAATTACATTATATATCCAGATAGAAATAATTTTGTGGATCAAAGAAGTGAAATATTCATTAGATTAGAAAAAGAATGTAGAGAAAATATAGAAATGTTATCAGCATATGAAGATATTTGTTTCTTATCAAATTGTGAAAAATTAGTAAAAATGTATGATATAAATTTAAAAGATAATTTACCAATAATAAAAAATAAAAAAAATGAAATATGTGACAAATTAAGAATAACAAGTGAAGATGTTAAAAATTTCATAACCCCAAAATTTAACAAAAATGATATTGAATTATCAAAAGAACGTTATGAATTAATATTTAATTATCGTTTATTATTAAGTAAAGTATTTGAATGTCAAGGATTATATTTACAATCATCAATGGTTTTATATAAAGCAATTGAAAATTTTAAAAATTTATCAAAAGGAGAAAGTAATAAAATATTAAATTTTGATAATTCAGAAGATACAAACTTTGATTTTAAACCAACAGAAATTTCTCTTGGCGGAGGTGGAGGAGCAAAGGGAAAAAATCCAAAAGATGCTAAAAAAGATACAAAACCACCTGCAAATGCAAAAAAAGATACAAAAGGTAAAAAAGATGTTAAAGATAATGTTCCAGAAGGAGAAAATGTTGATCCTGATCTTCAAATTAAAAATTTAATGAAAGAAATTAGTAAAATTATATATAATAATGAGAGAATTATTCCTAATTCTGTTTATTGGTTTAAATTACATTATTATCATTTGGTTAATTTATATAAAATGAATAGACTTGATGATGCATTATTTATTATTAAAAAAATGATTGTTAATTCTGATAAAGTTTTTGATACTTATTATTATATTAGATGTAAAGAAATTGAAACAATGATTTATATTCAAAAATATGAAATACCAAAAAGTGAAAAATGTATGAATGAAATTACTGAAAGAGGTAAAATTAATAATATTAATGATTATGAAATTTGTGCTTTTTATTCTAATTATGCTGAATATTTATATAAAGAAAAAAATTATGATTTAGCTATTAATTTCCTTAAAAATGCAAGGAATATTTTATGGGAAAAATATGCACATTTTAATTATTTAATTCAACCACAAACTGTTTTTTCAAAAAAAGTATTAGATAATTTATATATTGATAAAGAAATGTTAAATAATTTAATTGATAAAGAAAATAATAGTGGAGCAGGAGGAGGAAGTAAAAAAGATCCTAAAGGTAAAGATGGAAGTTCAGGAGGAAATACTAATTTAATTAATTATATTGATACTTCAAATGCAATTGATCCAAATAATCAAAATTATGATAAGGATAATTATCAAAAACCAAAAATTGAATATGATGAAAATACTTTTGAAAATCTTTATTATAAATATACTGATTTGATTTGTAAGATTGAATTAAAATATGTTATTATGCAAATTATGAGTGATAATACAAATGTTAATTTAAATTTGTGTTTATCTGTTCTTAAAGATTTAGAATTTATGTTAAAGAAAAGATTATATCCTCATACTTATTATTTAATTGTTGTTTATTATTCTTATGGTATGATTTCTAAAATTAATTTTATTAATGCTGTTAAGGAATTTTTAAAAACTAAATTTTTAGATAATGAAAAAATGTTAAAGAAAAATAATTTAGAAGTTTTAACAGTTAATAAAGATGTTTTATATCAATATTCTCATTATTTTAATGAAAAATGTGCTAAAGTATTTTTACCTTTATTAAAAGAATCTAAATCATATTTTGAAAAATCACTTGAAGTTGCAAAAACTGACTTTTTCCTTTTTGAAAATGGATTTAGTTTATTAGATTTAACTACTCAATTAGCAGATATTAATATATTAATTGCTGAATATCAAATTCATCAAAATTTAAAATATGCTGATATTAATCAAGTAGTAAATAAAATAAATACTTTAATGAATAAACAAGTATTTTATGATAAAGAAAATGATGATTTACCAATGTTAAAAGAAGAATTTTTAGAAGATAATACAAAATCTTTAGTTGAACAATTTAAAGAATCAAAAACTAAAAGTGAAAAAATTGAATATAATAATTATATTAGAGATTATATGTATTATACTGATTTATCATTAAAAATAAAAGAATTAAAAAGAAATTTAGAAGAAAATTCAATTGAATTAGCATCAAATTCTTCTTTAGTTGATCCATCAAAATTACCTAAAGACATTGCTTTACAAATATTAGAAAATGATTATATTACAAAGAAAAAAAATAAAGAATTTACACAAGAAATTGTAGTTAAAAATGGAATAGATACTTTTGATGTATTTAATATATTAAAAAATTTAATGAAAGAAATAGAATATTTCAACTTTAACTTTTTAATAGATGATAATTTAGATGATAAAATTAAGAATTTATCACGTTTACATAAATTCCTAAAATCAAATTCATCAAATTATTCAACAAAATGTTATTTTGAATTCCAAAAAAATGAAAAAAATGAATCACAAGAAAAAATAGACTTTATTCAAAATGACCAAGTAACAATAAATTACACAACATTACCATATGAAATAATAAATCATATAAGTGATATAAATTCAGTATTAAATCCAAAAGAAACTTATGTTAATTTAATTTATTTATTAGGTAATAATTCAGGTAAAGAAAATACAGAAGAAAAAGTAGAAGAAAAAAAACAACCAGACAAAGGAGCAAAAGGAAAAGGAGGAAAAGATAAGGGAGATAAGGGAGGAAATACTAATACAAATCAAGTTGTTAATACTGATGAAAATTGTGAAGATATTAATTATGGAAGAATTTTAATGAGTGAGAAATTTATTCAAATGCTTAATCAAAAGATTTATAATTTAAAAATTAAATGCAGAAATTCTATGACTTTAAGTGAAGAAAAAAGGAAAAGAGATTTTAAATATTATCAAATTGAGTATTATGAATTAATTTATGAGTTTATTAGAGAAATGTTAAAAGGAAAAAAACAATTTGCAGAAATGAAAGGAATTAAAGAAGTGTTTTTAGAAGATGATATTGGAGAAGTTAATATTGAGAGTCTTGATTTTTGGTATAATTTATTAAATATTTCTGTTTATAATACAATTAATCAGAAATATAATGCTTTATTAAGGAAAGTTCATGAGGAATTAGTTAAATAAAAAATATATTTTTTATTTTTATAAAATAAAATAAGATTAATAATTATTTATTTTTTCTTAAACATTTATATAAATAATTTAAAAATTCATATTTAATAATTTAGAGAAAAAATATTTTAATTATTTTAATTCTAAAAATATTTAAAAAAAATTAAAATAACAAAAAAATAAATAATGGAATTTACAAATCATCCTTTATCAAAATTTAAATATTGTCCATCATGTGGTTCAATTAATTTTAAAATATTATCAAAATTAATAAAAAAATGTGAAGATTGTAATTTTTCTTATTCTTATAAAGTATCAGGAGGAGTTGCAGTAATAATAAAAGATAAAAATAATAAAATTTTATTAACAAAAAGAAAATTTGATCCTTCAAAAGGAACTTTAGATTTACCAGGAGGATTTATTGATATAGGAGAAAATGCAGAATTAAGTTGTGAAAGAGAAATTAAAGAAGAAACTGGATTAAACTTAAATGAAGGAAAATTAAAATATTTATTCTCTTTACCTAATGTTTATAAATTTTCTGATTTTAATGTTTGTACTCTTGATTTATTTTATGAATATTTTATTGATGAATTTAAAAATTTAATTCCTGGGGATGATGTTGATGAAATTGTTTTAGTTGATAAAAAAAATATTGATGTTGAAAAATTTGGATTACAATGTATTAGACAAGGAATTAAAAAATATATTGAAGAATTTTAATTATTTTTTTTTCTTTGTTTTATTATTTAATAGGAATTTAATTTTAAAATAAACTATTTTATTATATTTAATATATGATATTTAAACTAATTTTATATAATTTATTATAAAATATAATTGTTTTTTTTATTAATTTCCTTTTATTTTTCTTTTTATTTATTTTAAAAAAATTAAAATTTAAAAATTAAATGAATCCTTCTCATTTAATATATGGAGAAAAAATAAAAGTTTTATTAAATGATATAATGAACGATGATGAATCTATTGATAAATTTAGGAAAGAATTATTTTCTATTGACAATTTTTCATTAATAGAATTATTCCATAAATTAGATAAATCAAAAAAATCATTTATTAATTTAACAGATTTCTCAGATTTCTTATCGTCACATTCAATAAAATTTAATCAATTTTCATTAAGAAGATTAATAAGAACATATGATAAAAAAGGCAAATTTTTAATTATATATGATGATTTTACAAATATAATTAAACCAAGATATCAAAATGAAATAATTCAAGAAGAAACGAAAAGAAACGAAGAAGAAATATTAATAGATATTATATTAAGTGAATGTAAATTAATTGAAAAAATTGGTCAACAAAGTATTAATATTAGAAATTGTAAAGATTTTACTACATTTGAAGCTTTTATGTTAATTTCTAAAGGACAAAAATATATTAATATAGATGATTTAAAAATTTTTTTAAATAATGATAATATAAATGATGATAAATTAGAATGGGTTATTTATAGATTAGATTTAGATAATGATAAACAAGTAAGTTATGAAGAATTTCAAGATATTTTTTTTCCATTTCAAAATCATTTAAAAGTTGGAGAAATCGAAGACACTAATATTTATCCAAACGAGACTAATGATAATAATAAAAATGAAAATCCTAATAATTCAAATAAATTATTATCTAAAGTAAATTATGATAATATAAAATTTGATTATAAATTGAATAATAATATTGAAAATACAGATGAAAATTTAAAAACAGAACATTTATCTGATTTTACTGAAACAATTGCCAAATTAACTGGGAGTAAAGAAACACCTATTAACAATAAAAATTTAACAAATAAAGATAAAATCTCATCTATATTACCATTAAGAATAAATTTTCAAGAAAAAAAAAATTTATTAAATAATAATGAAGATGAAAATTCCTATAAAATAATTTCATTTAGACAAAATGATAATATAAATAATGATTTAAATAAAAATAATGATGATAAAACAAATAATTTAAAATATAATTATACATTAGAAAAAAGTATTGAGAATATCAAATATAATATTAATGAAAATAAATTGGATAATAATCAAGAAAATTCAAGTTTAAATTATATAAATTCTGAGAATGATAAAATAAAAAATATTAATGTGAATAATATGGAAAATAATACTTTAAAAGATGATATAAAAATTATTCATGATAATAGTAATTTTGAAGATAATAGAAAAAAAATGAATATTAATGATTTAGAAGATAACAAAGATATAGAAAATAATATAAATTATATTCAAAGTAATGGTTTAGAAAATAGTAATGGTGACATTCAAAGTAATGGTTTAGAAAATAGTAATAATAATATTCAAAATAATGATTTAGAAAATAGTAATAATAATATTCAAAATAATGATTTAGAAAATTGTAATAATAATATTCAAAATAATGATTTAGAAATTAATAAAAATAATATTCAAAATAATATTTTAAAAAATCAAGTAAATTATATTGAAGAAAATCATATAAATTATAATTCTTATAATGATTTAGAGTCAAATAGAATTAGTATTAAAAATAATAATTTATTAACTAATAATAATAGAATAGAAAATAATAATTTAGAATTAAATAATAATAGAATAGAAAATAATAATTTGGAAATAAATAATAATAGAATAGAAAATAATAATTTTGAATCAAATAATAATAATAGAATAGAAAATAATAATTTTGAATCAAATAATAATAGAATAGAAAATAATAATTTAAAATATAATAAAAACAGTTCTCAAGATTATGATTTCAAAAATTATAAAAAACTAGATTATAATTCTAATAATGAAAATAATAGAATGAATTTAATTAACATAGAAAGAAATTATAATAATGGAAAAGAATTCAAAACAAATTTAACAGATTATAACAAGAAATTTAAATTTCCCAAAAATAATGATACTCCCTATGAAAATAGTTTAAAAAATATTGAAGAAGAAAATGATGAAAAAACAGTAAATGAAAATGAAAATATATCAGAAAAGATAGAACAAATCAGACATAATGAATCTATTAAACAATATTCTCAATTAACTCAAAAGGAAATATATAGAAAACCAAAAAATGATTATAGTTTAAGTATGAAAAATTCTCCTTTAAAAAATATACAAAATTATCAATTAAAAAATACAAATATTATGGAGTCTAATTTAAATAATAATAGTTTTTCAGATAAATTAAAAGATTCAAATAGAAAATTAAAATATTATTCAGAAAAAAGACCATATATTAGAAAACAATTTGAAAACTCTGATATTTTTACTTCAAATGAATTTACATCTCCAATAAAATTTAATAATTATGAAAGTCAATTTATTCCTCAAATAGAATCTTCAATTGAAGAAAATAATGACCAAAAAAATTATAGAAATTATTATAATTTGAAGAATAATCCTCATTTAAATAATAATTTCAATAATGAATTTAAATATAACAATAAAGAAGAACCATTTTTTTCAAGTGAAAGTTTTATTCCTAGTTATTATATATCATCTCCAAGACAAAATAATGTTGAAGAAATATTTGAAAATGAATTAATAAATCAATTAACAGAATTTTTGTCTAATATAATTGAAAAAAAATCAGTATTAGAATCAATAAAAGAAAATCTTTGTTTAAAAGATGATATTACATTAGAAGATTTATTTTATGATTTTGACATATCAAAAGAACATGAAATAAAAATGGAAGATTTTTTACAAGTATGTAAAAATTTTGGTGTTTTTCCAACAAATGATCAAATATATTTGTTATATAAAAAATATGATTTAGATTATGATAAAGTATTAAGTTATACTGAATTTTGTCAAATGATTTTACCAATTAAAAAAGAATATATAATGATTATTTCAAATAGACAAATTAATCCTTTAAAAAATAATGAAATTTCTTCTGAAACAAAATATATGATAAAAGAATTAATTAAAGGATTAATTAATATTGAAACTGATTTATATGAAGATAGAATTAAATTAAAAAATAAACAAAAATTTTCTTGTATTAATTCTTGGAATTTAATATTGAAATATAGTAAAAATGAAAAAGATTTAGATAAAGAAGGATTTAAATTATTTTTTGAAGATAATGGTTATTTTTATACAAAATTTGAGATTGAAATTTTATTTAATGATATTGATTTAGATAAAAATGGTAAAATCAATTATAGAGATTTTGCAAAAATATTTTTAAATGTGTAATATTATTTTATTTTTTTTAAATTATGTAAAGTATTAATTATCTTCTTCCATTTCTTCATTTTCATCTTCTTCATTTTCATTATTATTTTCATCTTCATATTCTTCTTCTTCATTTTGTTTATTTTCTTTATTGTTTATTTCATATTTTTCTTCTTCATTTTCTTCTTCTTCATCATTTTCTTCTTCTTCTTTTTCTTCTTCTTCTTTTTTATTTTTATTTTCTTTTTTATTTTTTTCTTTTTCTTCTTTATATTGTTTTTTTTGTCTTTTAAAATCTCTACTTAATGTATATTTTAAATTTTCTAAACTTTTATTTACTTTTTTATTTGTAATTAATAATTTCCTTTTTTTTAATTTTAATAATTTAACTCTTGCATTTATCCCACCTTCATCATTTAAACATTTTTTAATTTTTCTTATTTTATTTAAAACATATTTTTTATGTTTTTTTAATGATAATGCTTCTTCATTTTTTAATTTTTTTAATTTATTATTAGTTTCTTCAATTTCTTTTTTATATTTTTTTAAATTTTTATTTAAATCTTCAATCACCATTTTTTTTAAATCATTTTCTTTGGCTTCCATTAAAACTTTATCATCATTTGAAATTTTAAATTTAGATAATTTCTTAATTTTATATTTTGTTTTCCATCTACTATATACTTTTTTACCACTTTTTTTTTTATTATCTTCATTCATCCTTTTTGAAAAAAGATAATAATCAAATTAATAAAATAATTATAAAAAAATTTATTTGTTCATTTTAAATATTATAAATTAAAAAAAATATATTTATATAAATTTTTTTATAAAAAATTTGAATTTTTTAAATGTAAAAAATTTTATTATATTTCTTTACTAAATTTATTTTGAATTTTTTTTGGATTTTATGAGTTAATAAAATATTAATACTTTTTAATAGTTAATTCTATATATATAATGAATCATTAATGTTTAAAAAATGAATTAATTTTTTTTAATTGAATTACTATTACAACTTACTTTCATTATTATTTCATTTTTAAAATATATTGTTGCTTCCCTAATATCTTCATAATTTTTATAATAAATTTTTATTAATATTTTTTTTAATTCTAATAAAGTTGAATCTGCATTATTTTCATTATAAAAAGGATAAATTAAAATCCCATTATTTTTACATAAATAAAAATTATGTGAAGTATTATCAATTAATAATATTTTACTCATATCTCTTCCTAAACGAGAAATATCTTTGATTAAAGTCTTATTTTTAATAATACAATGTTCTCTATAAAATTTATAAGAAAAATATTTTTTATTTGATTCAATTGCATTTAAAATTGGTTCAGCATATATTTTTGTAGCTGTAGTAAAAGAAATTAATTCATAAAAAGGAAAAAGACTATCTAAAAAATCAAATAAATAAGGACGATAATGTAATATTCCTTTATCTTTATTTTTAACAAATTTTACAAAAAATAAAGTTTCATCTAAATCAAGGACTAATGTGTATTTTTTATTTGATTGTGTTTTTATATAAGGGGGTTTAATATTATTTATTGTTGGAATTTGATTTATATTTAATGTAGTTATTATTGAGCCTTCTTTATTAGGAATATATAATATTTTATCATAAAAAAATTCATTAATTGCTGTATTTGGTAATTTTGATATGTTATTAAATAAGATTGTTAATTCTGAACCTTGAATTTGATTTTCTGTTTGATATCTTGTTAATATTAATTTAATTAATTCCACTATTTTTTTACTGTTCTCTATTATTCTTGATATTATTGTTTTTTCACAATCATCAATTATTACATTATCATTTAACATTTGATTAATTTTTTTTAACGACGTATAATTTATTTGTATATATTCTTCATCTTCATATTTATAAATATCATTAATAATTTTTCTAATAATTAACATTAAATTATTTTTAATAAAAGGGAATATTTGTCCTAATATTGACTTATATGACTTAAAAAATTTTGGGTTAAGTGATAAATGATATGCTAAAATAATACAAAAAAGTTCTAAATTATTTGATGATTTAATAATCACATGATGAACATTACTAAAATATTTTGTATAATTATCTAATAAAGAACTATCAAAATAAAAAGTCCAATATTCAAAACATTCTTGACTCGCACCACCATCATTAATTATTTCATTAAATAGATATTTTTCATTAATTTTTTTTAATATTGCATCTAACCTCTCTGAAATAAATAATATATCTTCAATTTTAATTACATTATTTAAAAACATAGACATATTTATAGAATTATATGAACTTATTGTATTTAAAGATTTTCTTTCTGATTTATCTGAAAATTCAGAATATGGGAGTTTTAATTCTTCTACACTAGTATATAATTTATTATGCTTTTTATTTGAATAATTTATTGAATTTTTTTTTTTATAATTTTTAGTTTGTTGACTTAATCCTCTTTTCTGATTTAAATTTGAATTTTTATTTTCTAAAATATTTTTTCTACTTTCTATTATATATTTATTTTCATTATCATTCTCATTATTTTCTATATTTTTTTTATCTTCATATTGATAAGAATTTTTTCTTATATTATAATTTATTTTATTTTCATTTTGATTTTGAATATCTGAATTTGAAGGAGTTAATTGGGTTTGAATTACAGTTAGTTTTCCATTATTGAGTTGATTATAAAAATTATAATTATCTTCATCTTTTAAATCTTTTAGTATAAATGGTTTTGTTTGATCATTTGTTTTAAGATATTTTAATGCTTTGAAGAAATTAAAATTTCCAGGAATATTTTTATTCATTTATATATATTATTATGTTCAAAATTAAATAAAAAAATTGAATTATTTTAAAATAATTTTTGATATATTTACTTATGAATTTAAATTATTATTTAATTTTAAAATTTTTATAAAATGACAGACTATAATAAAAGATTTAAAGAATTAAACCAAAAAATTACCCAAGCTGTAAAAGATAATAAAAATACAAATACAGCAATTCAAAAATATAACATTAGATTGAATAAAATAGAAGATAAATCTTCAAAAAAATTATCTCAATTAGAACAATCATATTCATTTCTTAAAGAAGAATTCTCAAAAATTGTTTCACTTTATAACAACATTAAAAATTCAGAAAAAAAACCATTAAATGATAAGGAAATGAATTTATTAATCCAAAATTTAAATATAAATTTAAAAAATGAAAAAAATGAGATGACTGATTATATTAAATCAGTTTTTTCAGAAATTGAAAGATCATTAAATAAAATAAATGAAAATAATATTTCTCAAAAAAATAAATTTTCTAATGATTGTGATTTAATGAAAGAAACAATTGATAATAATAATAATAATTTTGAATATATTCTTCAAAATCAAAATAATAAAATTGCTCAAATATTAGAAGATATGAGAGAAGGAACTGAAAAAGAATTTGAAAATGTTAATAGAATTATTGAAGAAGAAATTAATAAACATGATTTTAATTCTAATCAATTAGGTAAAAATTTAAATGAGTTAAATAATAAAATTGATGAAGAATTTCAAAAATCAAAACAAAGTTCAAATGAATTTGAAGAAAATATATTTAATTTAATTGAAGAAACTTGTATGAAAGTTGCTGAACCTTATTAAATCAAATTTATTTAAAATAATATACAAATGTGTATACTTATATAAAATATTTAAGGTTTTTTTTTATTGAATTTAAAAAAATATAACATTACATTATAATTATTTAATTTTCAAATTAAAATTAATTAAAAAATTATATTCATTTCCTTAATAAAAGTATATTAAATGGAAATTTTTTCTCCTAAATCAAGTTATAAAAATATGAATTTTTCAAAAACTGTTTCAACAAATTTTTATACTAAATCAACAAAATTTTATTCATCAAGAAATAACCAAAAATCATTATCAAATGTATTTGGTTCTTCTACTGAATCATTAAAAACATTTAAAAATTTTTCTCCTTCAAGTTCAATAAATAAAGATTTTAAAGAAACAATTTTATATCCTCATTTAAAAAAAAGTCTTTTTAACTTTAGAAGAAATAAATCTACAGCTTTTATTAAAAATTATTTAAAATTTAACAATTTTTATAAGAAAACAATGCATAATAAATTTAAATCAAATATAAATTTATATTCAAACAAAAATTTAAATAGTGATGATACACCAATTATTCTTTTTAATAGAAAACAAAATCAAAATAAAATAAATGAAAGATTTGATAATGAAAAAAAAGTTTATTCTAGTCCAAATACATTAAGAAAAAATAATTTTACTAAAATGTATTGTGATAAAGTAAAAAATACACCTTATCATTTTATGAGAGGAGAATATGTAAATGATATTGAAAAAGTTCTTAAAGGAAATTATATTTTATTAACTCAAAGGAATAAATATCAAGATTTAATTGATGTAATAAGATATAAAATTGATGCAATTAATAATTATTGTTTTCATATTAAAGAAAATAAAAAAATACTTGAAAAATTTTGTAGTGATAGAAATAAATATCTTAAACATTTACATGAAGTCATTGCAAAAGAACAAGATATTTTATATGTATTATATGGTAAAAAAGATATTTTATTAATTGAAATAAAAGCAATTTATCGTAAAATTGAAGAAAAGAAAAAAATAATAAAACAATTTTCTGGATATAAATTATTGATTAATTCTTTATTTAATAATGATCAACAAATTTTATCTGATCCAAATATTCTTTTTGATAAAATACTTTCTTTAGAAAAAAATAATTTAGAATTAATAAAAAAATATAATGAAGAAAGAGAAAAAATAGTTGAATTAAAAAAAGAATTAACACAATTAACAAATAAATATAATTCAGATCATAAATCATTAGATTTAAGTATTAAAAGTGAAGAAAATGAAGTAAAAAGATTAAAAGAAATTTATTTTTCATTAAAAAGAGCAAAAGATAGTTTAACTCATGATAATAAAAAAAATTCTTTTTGGAATAGAATAGTATCAGAAAAAAGAAATAAAATTAATGAATTAACTGACATTGAAGTTGCTGAATTAGAAACAATTATTGATGAAGCAAAATTTGATAAATTATTTAAAGAATTCCCACTTCATTTTACTTGTGTTTCATATTATATTAGTAATATAATAAAATTTATTAAAAATAATGCTCCTGAATTTTTTCAATTTAATGATAATAACACAACTGATACAAATTTTATAACAAATTATGAGTTTGATAAAATATTAAATATGTCATATAATCATAAAAATTTATTTCTTATAAATGAAAATATTTTAATAATGCTTTTTAGACTTGAAAAAATGGTGATTTCAATTTTAAGTAAAATTAATGATTACCATAAAAATGAAGAATTATCTAATTTTATTAAAAAGAAAATTAAAGAAATAGAAATAAAAAGAAAATTAAAAAATATATCACAAAAAGACCAAATTAAACAGGATTTTAGAAATATAATTTTAGATAAATTAAAACAAAAACATAATAGAATTATTATTAAACATAAAAGATTTTTTTCAAATCCTCCTCCTTTTATAATTAATATAAATAAAAACAAAAATCATAAAAAACTAAATTCTCAAACAGAAAAAATGTTAACAAAATATAATATATTAGACAATTTATAAATATTTTTTCATAAATATATTTATTATAAATACTAATAATTTATTTATTAAAATTTTAATTTTTAAAAAATTAAATTTATCAAATTAAAATTAAATTTCAATTTAAATGAATTCAGACTTTAATAATTTCTTCCATATTAAAAAATCAGATATAGTACTTTTTATAATGAATTTTTTAAAAAGTGAAAATTTAAATAAAAGTTTAATTTCACTAGAACAAGAAACAAACTTATCATTATTTACTTATAATCAAGAATTATTATTTTTAAGAAAACTAATATTAGAAGGTCAATGGCAAGAATCAGAAGATTTTTTAAATCCTTTAAAACAAAATCAAAATTTTTCATATAAATTAGCATTATTTGAAATAAAAAAAGAAAAATTTTTAGAGGCAGTTGAAACAGAACCAGACCCAAATAATAATAATAAAGATGTTGAAATATTAGTAAAACAATTAAAAGAAATTCAAAAATTATGTCCACAAGAAGAATTTGAAAAATTATTAAAATGTTTGTCAAATACTCCTTCAATTACTGATCAAGAAGAATATAAAAATTGGAATCCTATATCAGGAAGATTAAAATGTTTTAATATTATTAGAAAGTATTTAGAAGTTATTTATCCTATTCAACAAAGTGAAATTATTAATGATGATGATTTAATGATTAATGTTTTAAAAAGTGTTTTTTTTTTAACTACTGCTGGAAATAATAAAATTGGAAATTCTAATGTTAAATTAAATGATATTTTGAAAAATTTTGTTAAAGAAGTTGATAAAGATATTAAAGATAATAATTTTCAAACTAATATTATTGTTGATGGTGATTTAATTACTGATAATAAAAATATAACAGATCAAAATTCATTGTTAAAATCAACAAGAAATGAAATGATAGTAAGTCAAAGTCAAAATAATTTTCCAAAAGAAAAATATCTCCATCAAGAACAAATAAATACAAATAAAATAATATCAAACAACAATTCAAATAACAATAATATTCAAAATTATAATTATAATAATAATTACAACAATAATATCAATAATAATAATAATATAAATAATATGAATAATATTAATATTAATAATAATATTAATAATAATAACAATAACAATAACAATAACAATAATAATACTAATTTTAATTATAATTACAACGACATAACACCAAACGAATATTCAATATCAAAAGACCAAGACAAAAGTAACATGTCAAATAATAATATAACAACAAACAATTTAATAGAAGACTATTCTTTAATAGGTAATGGCTATAAAACATATTCAAAATACGAAATATCTTCATTTTCCTTATCAAAAATAATATTAGATTCCCATCCAATAAGAACAAGTTGTTTTAGTCCAAAAGGAGATTATTTTTCAATAGGAACAAATAGTAAAAGTATAAAAATTTTTTCCTTAAATAACATACTTCAAAATTTCCGTTCATATAAAAAAATAACAAAAGAAACCTCATTACCAAAATTATTTGAGCAAAAAAATCATCATTTAGGTTCAATATATTGTTTAGATTGGAGTGTAAGTGGAAGATTACTAGCATCAGGTTCAAATGACAAAATGGTTAAATTAATGGTAGTTCCAGAATTAGAAAATCCAAATAATTCAATGGAAGAAGAAGAAGATATATTAGAACTTCCAATAATAGGTCACAAGGGAACAGTAAGATCAGTATCATTTGATCCTAGTTCTGATTTAGTTTTATTAAGTGCAGGAACAATTGATAAAAATATTAAAATTTGGGATACTGAAAATGGTGAAAGTAAAGGAGAATTAATTGGTCATTTAGGTGATATTCATACTTTAAAATGGTCAAATGATGGTAATTTTTTTGCTTCAAGTGGTACTGATAAAACTATTAGATTTTGGGATTTAAAATATTTAAAGAGTATTAATGTTATTGAAGCTTTTAAATTTAGTGAAATTAATGATATTGGGTTATTAAATAGAAATAATGATTTAATTATTGCTGCTGGACATATTGATGGTAAAATTACTATTTGGAATTATTTAAATAAGAAATTAATTAAAGAAATTAAAGAAAATAATGATAAAATGGAAATTAGATCTGTTTCTTTTTCTCCTGATGGAAAATTTTTACTTAGTTCAAGTTTTGATCATAAAATTAAATTATTTGATGTTAATAATGATTTTAATTTATTAGGAACTTTAGAACATGAAGATAAAGTCGTTTCTGCTAAATGGCATCCTGATATTCCAATTATTATTTCTACTAGTGCTGATAAATCTGCTAGAGTTTGGATTCCACAAAATTATTAAATTTGTTTTTTTTATGATTACCTTAATAATATGCTTTTAATGGCATTATTAAATTTTTTTAATTTTTTTTTTTCATTTATGTTTATTTTATTTTTATTTTTTATTTGATTATTTTAAAGTATTAAAAAATGAATTAATTTAAATATTATATCTGAAAAAATTAAATTATTTAAGAAGGAGAAAATCAAATGTCAAAAAGAATTAGAATAGTAAAAAAGAAGAAAACTACTTTTGATAGATTTGAATGTCATAGACATTTAAGAGTAAAAAGAAATTGGAGAAGACCAAGAGGAATAGATTGTTCTGTAAGAAGAAAATTTAGAGGAATGTTAAGAACACCTAAAGTTGGTTATGGTTCAAATAAAAAAACAAGAAATCTTCTTCCTAATTATAAACTCAAATTTACAGTTAATAATTTAAAAGAATTAGAATGTTTATTAATGAATAATGATAAATATTGTGTTGAAATTGGAAAAAATGTTGGTGCTACACTTAGACTTCAAATGCTTAAAAGAGCAAAAGAATTAAATATTTCTGTTACTAATCAAAAATCTAAAAAACTAGAAAGATTAGAAAATAAATTGAAAAATAAAACCAAATAAAGATATTTAATATTTTAAATTAGTTAAAAAAAAATAACATATTTAATAACAAAATGATAAAACAATAAATTTTTATTTTTTTAAAAGTTTTAAAGTTTTTTATTTAATAAAAATATTTAAAATTTCCTTTATCACAAAAATAAAAAAATCAACCATATAAAAAATCCTATATCAAAAAAAAAAACAAATACAATAAAAAAAAAAATAAAAAAGTAAAACAAACCTAAAAAAAAAAATTAAAAAAAAAACTTTATAATTTAACCCTAGGAACTTTAATAAAATCTTCATTAGGTTGATAATAATATTGTGGAGGATATCTCCAATCTTTACTAACATCACCTCTCATAGGACCATTCAAATAATAATTATAAGTAGGATCACCAAATCTACTTCCATCATAATCAGCTCTATAAGGAGAATATTGCCTATATTGAATATTATTATCATCATAAAAATAATAAGGTCTCAAAGTATTAGTATTTTTATAATTTAAATTATCAAATAAAATATAATCTGGAATTGTATGAGAAACTGCAGAAGTTGTATGATAATCTTTTCTAATTTCTTTCCTATTATCTACATTTGGTGGATAACGTACATCATATAAATTCTCATTTATTGGTCTTTTAAATGTCATTCCTTGATAATTTCCTGGATAAATTTTCATTCCTTGTTCTGTGTAATATGGTCTCATATCAAAATTTTCTGATAATGGATTTTGAGTTGTTTCTTTATTATAATCCATACTTCGATTTAGGAATCTTTTCTCTTTTTCATTTTGAATTAATGGAGTACGAGTTTGTTCATCAACATATAAATCTTGGTATTCATTATTTTGAGGTGGAGGTGAAAAGGATTTTATTTGCTTTTGTAATATTGCACTACGTACTGGCTCTGTTTTAATATAATTATGTTGGTTTGGATCTGGACCTGAATTCTGATGTCTTAATAAAGGTGATTGTCTTATTTGATTATTTAAAGGTTGATCATCTAATTTTTGAGTAATTTTATAAACTTGAGAATATTGTCTTTCACTATTAATTGAATTACCAAAATCATTATTTCTACTATTACTAAATTGATTATTATTAAAATTTCTACTATTACCAAATTGATTATTATCATTATAACTACGATTAAGATTATTATTATTAAAATTATTATTATTATTAATAGTATTATTATTAAAATTATTATTATTATTAATATTATTATTATTATTTCTATTATCAACCTGTTCGTATCTATTACTTTCTTTAGGAGGAGTTCTTTTCAATTCTTTACTTGGCATAAAACCAGCACCACCAGGAGCATATGATAAATTTCTTCTCATAGGATTATTAATATCACTTAATACATTTCCATTATTATTTCTTTGAGAATATCGGTTACTTTCACCAGGAGGAGTACGTTTTAATTGTTTAGTTGGCATAAATGATGATGGACCACTCGGAGCATATGATAAATTTCTTCTCATTGGATTATTATTATCACTTAGTATATTATTATTTTTTTGAGGATTGTTATCTAAAATGTATTTTGATGATGATTGAAATGGTGTTCCTGATTGAGCAGCTCTTCTTAATGTGTTTTGGATGAATTGTTTGTTTAATTCTGGCTCAATTCTATCACATTCTTTACCATGTTCTTGTATGTAATGAATGTATTCATCTGGACGTAAATCTCTATCATCTGGTTCTGAGTCTTTTGGACGCATCATTGATTGGTACATTTTTTTTTAGTTTATTAATTTTTTTTTGTTATGTTATAATTTTTTTTTGTTTATTTGTTCGTTATTTTTTTAATCATTATTTTGTTCTTGTAATATTAATAATTAATAAATGTTTTTTAATATATTATTTTTATTTGGATAATTAGAAAATAAAAATATATTTTTAGATTATTATATAAATTATTTAATTCATTTCATTTTTGAATAAATATAAAATTTTAGGAAAACAATTTCTTTTTTATAAGATATTTAAAAATATTTTTAAGAGTTAACTTTATA
>JAEEGK010006753.1_pt1 | contig 27529 bp, 25 predicted proteins | sample 8958771 | NCBI WGS metagenome assembly JAEEGK01 (sample SAMN16246547, study PRJNA631951) | gut metagenome | biome: gut microbiome; feature: rumen; material: SC-attached | host: Bos | place: Iran: Karaj | collected 2018-10 | reverse complement strand
AGCGGCTGCTCGACACTCATGGAGGTGGTGCGCAAGCAGTACGGCCGCCGAGCCGAGATGGTGGGCAGCATCCTCTTCCTCGTCGGCATCTTCATCAGCATCACCTCGCAGCTGCTCTCCTCGTCGGCCATGATTGGTAGCCTGTTCGGAGCCTCCACGTCGTTGGCACTGGTCATAGGCGCCGCGCTCATCGCGGCGATGGTGCTTTCCGGCGGCATCAAGAGTGCCGGAGCCGGAGGCATCGTGAAACTGGTGCTGCTCTATGTCAGCTCGCTGGCCGCCGGCATCGCCGTATGGAAGATAGGCCATGGTCTCGGCGGCATCCGTGAGAGCATCTCCGCCCTGTATGAGACGCCCCAGCTGGCAGCGTTGAACGACATCACGGGTGCCGAAGACATCCACCGTCGCTATGGCACCTTCCTGGCCCGTGGTCCGCTGAAAGACCTAGGTGGATGCCTCTCGTTGACCCTCGGTGTGGTGTGCACACAGACCTATGCCCAAGCCATCTGGTCAGCCGCCACTACCCGAAAAGCCCGCCGTGGCGCCATCTACTGTGCGGCACTCATACCTCTCATCGGTGCGGCATGCACGTTGGTGGGCATGTATATGCGCGGCCACTATGTCACCGCCGCCGAAGCGGCAGCCCTACAGGAAGCTGGCGAGATGCTCCCCGCCGGCATCGGCGTGCTGGAAAACTCGCTACAGGCCTTCCCCACATTCATACTGACCCATCTGCCTGCCTGGCTGGGCGGCATAGCTCTGGGCACACTGCTCATCAACATCCTCGGTTGCGGCAGCGGCCTGGTGCTCGGTGCCGCCACCATCCTCACAAGGGACGTCTATGGCAACCTGTCCGCCTTGTCGCGTCGCACGCCTCGCCTCGGGCAGTTGGCGCAGACGCGCTTGAGCATCGTCCTGCTGCTGGCGCTGGGTGTTGTCGCCGCCCACTTCGTGCGCGGCTCATTCATCAACGACCTCGGCTTCCTCTCGCTAGGCCTCCGCGCGGCCGTGTTGCTGCTGCCGCTGAGTTTCGCGCTGTGGCTGCCGGGCCGCTTCCGCAGCGGCGCGGTGACCGTCAGCATGGTGGCCGCCACCGTGGCGATGCTTGTCGCCAGCTTCTTCCAGATGCCGTTCGACCCCATGTACTACGGCCTCGCCGCCTCGGCACTGGTACTGCTCGCCAGAGCACCAAAAAAGATGCCTTGATTTTACTTTTTTTCACATTCGATGTGACATATTTCGTTTTTGCGCGTTAAATTATGTAACAAAAAACGCAATGGACGAGCATCCTTTCATAGAACTGATTGAAAAGCATAATGCGGCCATCGGTCACATCTGCCGCTCGTTTTGCCGGAATGCGGAGGACAGGGAGGATTTGCGGCAGGAGATACTGATGCACCTCTGGACAGGATGGAAGGATTATCGTCCCGACCACAAACCCATTACATGGCTCTACCGTGTGGCGATGAATACGGCCATCAGCTGGCGACGGAAACAGCATTGCGAGGCCATGTCTCTTGACGGATTTGACTTGCCGGAAGACATGACACTCCGCGATCAGTCGGCACATCTTAAATCTCTAATAGCCATGCTGCCCTCCAATGACCAACGACTGATAAACCTTTACCTTGACGGCTTTACCACCGAAGAAATCGGTCGCCTGCTGGAAACCAGCCAAACCAATGTCACCACACGCATCAATCGTATTAAGGAAAAACTGAAAAAGATAAATAATATATGAATACCGACCATCTTATCGAACAGATTCATGCCGACAATATGCTACACCGCAAAGATGAACATCGCAGGACCCAACGTATTGCATGGCGCATCACTGTGCCAGCAGCAGCCGTGGCTGCCATACTGCTCATCGTCCTACTGCCACGAAACAACAGGGTACAGGCTGCCTCTCAAAAAGTAGGCATCTACTGCAACAGCCAGTGCAATCCCGACGATGTGATGGCTTTGATAGACAATAATATTAACCATATCAGAGAAATACAGCGATTATGAAACGCTTTGCCCTTCTCATCTTTCTGCTGGTCATATCCATGTCTGCCAATGCCCAGACGGGACTATACAAACGCTTCGCCTCCCATCCAAGAGTGAAGGCCTACTGCGTGGAGAAATATCCGTTGGCCGAAGGCGACACAGCATGCGTAACCCTCCTGGAGGCAGAGGACAGTGCCACTTACACGGCACTGCGAAAGGAACTGAACTCCCTGCCCTGGACACCCACGAAGAAAAGGCTCGAGCCCACTCTGAAGATGCCTTTTACCACACAAAACTTGCCAAAAAATGCTGCGCTGAAATCATTTGAAGCGTTCACTATCGACGGCCTGAAGGACGACCAGGGCTACTATTTCATCTGTTGTCCTTCCGACCGCATGGTCTTCCTCGCTTTCCTGCTCCGCAACGAATCAGAATATGCGCGCGTAATCCGTCATGTGTTAATCACAGAATTCTGACACTATTTATGAAGAAACAATTAACATTTGCAGTCATGGTGATGGCTGCAGGGGCATTCCATGCCCAAACCACCGACACCGTCACCCAAGCCACTCTCGACAGTATCGATACCAAAATGCAGTTCATGAAACTGAAGGAAATCAGCGTCAGTGCTCCCAGGCCCGTCTACAGCATGACTGGCGAAGTGGTGAACTACAACGTGGAGAACGACGAGACGGTGCGCGACCTCACCGCCTGGGATGCCATCCGCAACGCTCCCACGGTGCAGGTGGACGAAGAGGGCAACCTTACCATGCGCGGCTCAGAGCAGGTGGAGGTGTGGCTCAACGGTCGTCCCACCGGCATGAGCGGCGAGATGCTCCGCTCCTTCTTCGAGAGCATGCCCGCTGAAGCCTTGGCCCGCATCGAAGTCATCAAGAATCCCTCGGCCAAGTATATGGTGGAAGAAGGGAAACATATCCTCAACGTCGTCACCTCGGCCCGGCTACGCACCAGCGAGCTGTGGCTGCTGGGCCTCAGTGGCAATACACGCCCCTACCTCTCGCCGTGGCTCAGCTATGTGCGCAACAGCGACCGACTGAAGTTCAACATCCACCTGGCCGGTAGCCATAGCCATGGGAAAGGCAGCGGCAACGGCGACGTCACCCTCACCGATGGCAGCGATACCACCAGTCGCTACATCTACCGCACCACATCGGAGCGGGAACGCTACTTCGGCGATCTGATGTTCAATATCGACTACATAATAGACTCGATGACCGACCTCCACATCAACAGTTTCAGCATGCTGCAAGGCAGTTATGACGACATTGCTGTCGGCCATCGCGAACAATGGGACTACCGGCCCGACACCTCCCATTACCGTTACCGCGACAGCAGTTTCTCGCGCCAAACCATGCTCAACGGTTTCCTGAACTTTGACATCAAACACCGTCTCCCCGGTCACAAAGGACACAACATCACTTTGGTGATGGTGTGGAACTATTATTTTAATAGTGGCCATGACTTGCAGCAACGCCTTGTCGACCTTGCCGAAGGAAACACTACGGCCCTGTTGTTGAATCCCTACGACCGTGTATGTGACATGGGAAACAACAGGAATACCGTCGATCTAAGCTTGCGCTACAACCTGCCCGTCGGCGATTGCGACGAATTCAGTTTCCGCATTGGCGGCCGTCCCTACAGCAACAATACCAGGAAACGTACCATCCTTGATGTCAACCCATTCAGTGGCGAATACACATTGTCCGATTCCCTGCGCAACTATGTATACAACTACTCCAGCAACCATCTCTATGGCACCCTGACGTGGCGGCATGAATGGAAGCAGGTTACGCTGACAGCCGACCTCCATTCCTCTTGCAACTGGCTACACATCGACAATCAAAACCTATTCCCCGACGACACCGTCTTCCGCTTCTTCGACCTCGAACCCTCGTTGGGGATTACCTATCGCACACCATCGATGCACTACTTCCGCTTGAAAATCAGCCATACCGTATCACACCCTTCAGGCGAAAAACTCACCCTTTCGCGCACCTACGGCGACGACAACTACTCTGTTGGCAACCGTACCCTGCGCGATTCCTATACCGAGAAGGCTTCGCTCAGCTGGAACCGTTATTTCCAGAGCCTTGGAAACATGGGAATTGAGGCCTACGCCGACTACACCTCCGGCGGCATCGAGAGTGTCACCGCCTCTACCCCCTATGCCGACGAATATCTGGGACGTGTCATCACCTATTCCATGCCGATGAACATAGCCTCCTCCTACAAGGCGGGTGCCGACGCCAACATCACCTATCGCCCAACAGCATGGGCCAGCGTCAGCCTCAACGCAAGCCTCTACCGACAAGGATATGCCGTCGAAGACGAACCCATGCAGGAACAGACTTCATGGAATCTCTATGCCCGTCTGTGGACAAAAGTGGCCAAGCTGGTGAATCTCGATGCTTATATCAACTACGGCAACCCCAAACTTGGCCTTTATAGCCAGGAGGAGAGTGCTGTGAGCATCGGCCTCAGCGCCTCTGCCACTTTGCTCGACGGGCGACTCTCTTTGCGTGCCAGCATCAGCGATCTGCTCGATAACAACCTGTATAGTGTGAGTGTCATTGCTCCTTCCTATGCTTCCAACAGTGCTAGTCATTCCAGCTCGCGCTATATCACATTCGGCCTTACCTGGCGCATTGGCAAACTCGACCTCGAGTGGCAAGTGCGCGGCGGTGCTGCAGGGCAATGACAGGGAACTATCGCAGGGGTCTTGCCCCTGCCCTTAAAAAGGCAAATAGTACATAAAAAACAGAGCTTGCAGATACATGATATCTCATCGGAGATATTATTATTTTGAAAAATAAACACACTGGAAACCAATATAAAAGGTTAAGTCGTAAACCCTAAACAAAAAAATTATTTTGCCAGTTTGCAAAAAGTGTGTACTTTTGCACCCGATTTTGGAAAGAGAAAGCGATAATTGTGAGCAAAGAATTTCAATTTTCACTTTTCAATTTTCAATTTACATGGTGGGCGTAGTTCAGCTGGTTAGAGCGCCAGATTGTGGATCTGGAGGTCGTGGGTTCGAGCCCCACCTCCCACCCCGGAAGAGAGACCGACAAACGGTCTCTTTTTTTTATAGAAAAAAACGGAAAATACGTCTGAACAGCTTCATTTCATTCGGGAAATTCGCTGTCTAATGAAAAAAAATATTATTATTAATCCACTGAAAATCAATTTTCAATTCCCAATTTTCAATTTTCAATTCAAAAAAATTTTGCCAGTTCGGAAAATGTTTGTACTTTTGCACCCGCTTTCGAGAGAAGAAAGCAACCAAAAAATCCTGAGGATTTTTGGTTTGCGACACAAGGTCGCAGTCCAAAACGGTCCGGTAGTTCAGTTTGGTTAGAATACATGCCTGTCACGCATGGGGTCGCGAGTTCGAGTCTCGTCCGGACCGCCAAACAAACCAAGAGCTCTCATAACGAGAGCTCTTAATGTATCTGGGGCTGCTTGGTTTTGACAGCAGGGATAATGGGTTTGTAAGCATGCAGGCCGACGCGCCAGAGGCCTTGAAAACAGACGCAAAACAATAATTGGCGAAAACAACTACGCTCTCGCTGCCTAACCGAAGCACAGTAAGTTCGGCTTAATTCCCGCGCAAGGCGCAGGAACGAGACATCTCCCAGCCGCCCCGACCGTCGGCTGCTGACCAGGAGGTGCAGGGATAGACGGGATAGCCGGTGCGACACCTCTACTCGCCGGTGAATCTTTCAGAGGCTAAGGGTGGCCTTGGGTGCCGATGTCCGGAGCCACCCCGACAACCAACCACCGGATAAGCATGTAGAAAGCACATCTGTTAACTGTTTGGACGAGGGTTCGACTCCCTCCAGCTCCACAAGGAAAATAAACCATGAAGATATGAAGAAACTTCTTTTTCTCTGTGTGGCGACGATTGCCCTCGGGACAGGGGTCTCGGCGCAGAACACTTTCCCCCACAAGTGGAATATCGGCGAGTCCATGGGCATGGGCTTCTCTGACGCCAGTAGCGGTGCCGGGTTGCTGGGTTTCGACGTCACCTTCAGTCACAATATCGGCGAGACGAGATGGAGATGGGGCGTGGCTGCCGGCATGCTGATGCCCGCCGTGATGGATTACGATGTCGACGAGACAGCGACAGAGGAGGAATTCCTTTTCTCCGGCTACATGTATCTGCTCGGCTATGCCGACTATGCCCTCTCCGCCGGTGAGAAATCGGCGTTCTACCTGCATGGCGGACTCGCACCCTGCTGGCAAAATGACAAGTGGACACAGCACAATGAAAAGAAATGGTCGGCAATGGCGCAGCTGGGTGTCGGGATGGACTTCGGCTATGTCCGGATGGCCTTCACCGGCTTCGCCAGCATCTATGGCGACATAGGCGCCTTCCTCTCCGTCGGCCTCTATTTCGGAAAAAAAGCAGAATCCAAATAACATTTTCCCCAGAATTGAAAAAAAGAGTATCTTTGCAGCATGTCAGGGAGAGACGACATGCCTGTCACGCATGGGGTCGCGAGTTCGAGTCTCGTCCGGACCGCCAAACAGAAAAAGAAGTTCTCCTTGCAGAGAACTTTTTTTGTAGGGACATAGGAGGAATGAACCAAAACTCACAACTCTTATCTCCTAACTCCCATTGGGGCTGCTTGGTTTTGACAGCAGGGATAATGGGTTTGTAAGCATGCAGGCTGACGCGTCAGAAGCCTTGACCACAGACGCAAAACAATAATTGGCGAAAACAACTACGCTCTCGCTGCCTAACCGAAGAACAGTAAGTTCGGCTTAATTCCCGCGCAAGGCGCGGGAACGGGACATCTCCCAGCCGCCCCGACCGTCGGCTGCTGACCAGGAGGTGCAGGTATAGACGGGATAGCCACTGCGGCGCCTCGGAACAGTGGTGAACCTTTTAGAGGCTACGGGTGGCCTTGGGTGCCGATGTCCGGAGCCACCCCGACAACCAACCACCGGATAAGCATGTAGAAAGCACATCTGTTAACTGTTTGGACGGCGGTTCGCTCATCAAGTTCGCGGGGCAAACCAGTCGGCAGAGCCGACGGCATACCACGACTCCGCCCAGCTCCACAAAAAAAAGGAGACTTCTTGAAGCCTCCTTTTTCAATTGCAGAAAGTCTGTTATGATGCAGGGGGATAAGTGTAGGGGCTGGTGGTGATGGCACCCGTTACGCCGCCGATGGTCACGGTGCCGCAATTGGTAGCTCCGATACTATAGGGTGCCGATGCTCCCTTGGTGGCTGTGACGCTGGTCACACTTGACAAAATAGTGATATTACCGCAAGTTCCTTTATCTCCGCTGTTTACACCACAACCAATGCCTGAACCAGTAGAATTAGTGCCCGTAGCGTTCACAGTACCACCAGTAATGACGATGTCTCCGCACGTACCCCAATTCAAACCCGTACCGATACCAGAAGGTCCCGTAGTGGTTACATTGCCTCCTGTGATTGTGACTGTGCCACATGTGCCACTATATGTTGAAGTTCCAATACCGGCTCCCTGCAAGCTGGTGGCAGTGACAGTACCTCCCGTTATAGTGATGTTCCCACAGGACTTTTCGGCGCCACAACCAATACCAGCACCTAACCTTGATGAGGCATTTACTGTACCGCCAGCAATAATGACGTTACCACCATGTCGATTGTCAACACCTCCAATACCAGCGCCATAATAACCAATAGCATTAAGGGTACCACTACCCTGAATAACGAGTGTATAATTTTCAGGAATATAAATACCTCCTTTATATTCATCCAAATAATGAATGGTATTTGTACCTTCAACAATGATGGTAGCGTCACCATCGCAGTTTAAGCCAGAACCCCTGCCATCGACATTCCAAGCACCGTTTGCATTGATACTTGCGTCTTTAAGTGTCACAGTAGCACCGGCAGCTATAATGATTTTTGTACAGTTGGCAAGTGTTCCCGTAAGGACTTGTCCGTCATATACTGTATAACTCGATCCACTTACTGTCGAGAGGTCAACAACGGTACGTTCGGTGGTGGTAGCGTTGGCAGGGTTGATATCCAGTCGTGCGGTGAGCATCTCGTTGCGGGCAAGGGTCACCAGCTGCGAGGCCTCGCTGAGGGTCTTGCTGTAGTTCAGATTGGTAGTGGCTGTATGGCACTTCACCTCGATGGTCAGCGCATCGCCACTGATGGGCAGGATGGGCACCTGCACACTATGGTCGCTGTTGCCGGCGGCGATGGCTATCGGCTCGCCAAAGCAGACCTTCACCTTGCGGTCGGCCTCGCTGCTACTGGTATAGTAGGCGGCCATACCGAGGTCGGCATCGGTGAGATCGAGGGTAGCGTTACCGTTGATGCGGTGGGTGCTGGTTTTGACCACCACCTCGTCGACATAGAGTGTGCTGCCGGTGCTATTCTTCAGCATGACGCGGACGGCAGCGGTGATATGCTTAAACTGTATGGCATCTTCCAAGGTGGCGCTATAGGCAACCATGGGCAAGTCAATCTTTTGACGACCGCCACTCATACGGGTCGTATATTGTGACGGAACTCCAATGGTCGGCGTGGTCGTAGTCCATCCGGAGCCGCTCTTCCAGCCGAAGTAGCCATAGATGGGAGCGGTGATATCCGGAGCGTCAATATAGGCCTTGCCGTCGCTGACATTTACGAAATAATAATAGTTGTTCACCCGCACACGGTCATTGTTCTCCCATTGCACGGAGAAGTCCTGTACCGAAGTCTTTGTGCCGTTCTCGCTGTAGCCCTCGGTGGTGAGCATGATGGCACCTTCGGGGATGACGGTCTCGATGTTTTCTTTCTGGCAGGCAGCCAGCAATACGCAGGCAACCAAAGCGATAAATATCTTTTGCTTCATAGTGTTTCTGTGTTAAATGATTAAAACCAACCTTCGTCGTTGTTCCCCCAATAGCCGCCGTCGGTGCGGCTTTCAATTGCCCGGTCGCCATCGCCTACAACGTCGAGGCCCAACTTCTTCGTTCCGCTGAGGGCATAGCCCAGCTCCGCCTTGAAGGAAACCACAGTCAGGGTGGGTGCCTCATAGTCTTTTTTCTCTTTTTGTCGCGTCATCGTTCTAATTGTTAAAGGGTTAAAAATAAACAAACAACCCCGCGCCACACTAGGCAGCACAGGGAGGTAACTCGGAAACATAATAACAGGACAATCCCGTTAGAGAACTATAGGAGTACCTATAGGGGGGGGTAGTGATAATCAATAAGTTACAGAAGCAGTGCATATTTCTATTAATGGATTTCTAAAATGCAAAGATACATATTTATTTGATATACGAAAAAAAATATCCCTGATTTCGTTAAAGTTTTGTATCTTTGTAGCACGAATGCTAGAGTGCGAGGGCGGATAAGTGACTGTGGGGTAGTGCTTTTGTGCGATTGATGTACGTTATTTGTACGATACTTGTACGATGATTTATCGTACAAGTATCGTACAAATAACGGAGAAATAACGGACAACGGATTAAGAAAATAATAACTCAAAAGAAAGGAGAAACAAGACATGAAAAACAAAAATGTACCCAAAGGGTTATTGATGACCGGCAGCTTCCGGCGTGCCGGGATGACGTTCTACCTGCGGAACGGCGACGTCGTGGCGCGTGTGTCGAAATCGCAGGAGAAGCGCAGCAACACGCTCGGACAGTTTGTGGCGCGTCAGAAGATGCGTCACACGGTGGCGCTGTGGCAGATGCTGACGTGGTGCAAGCCGCTGTTCACGCAGCGGAAGACAGCCTATCAGAACTTCGCGTCGCTGGCCAACAGGCTGACGGCGGTGTATGTGCCCAAGAAGGGGCCGACGAGCGACGCGACGCTGCTGCTGCCGGACATCCCAGTGAGCGACGGCACCCTGCCGACGGTGAAGCAGTGGCTGGGCGAAGTGGAGGGCACCGCAGCACTGCTGACGGACCTCAAGGCCGGCGACTTGAAGCGCGGCGAGGAGCTGCTCCTCTACACCGCCGCGCAACGTCTCGAGAGGCATACGCCACGGGTGCGCTTCAGTGTGCGCAAGGTGGCACCTGGCGAAATGGCCGAGGTGGAGGGTCGCCTGGCGTTGGTGGACGGGGAGTTCGCCGACACAATGAAGGGGTGGGCGCTGGTGCGCGTGGCCAAAGGCCGCTGCTCGCAGCAGGGGATCGTCACTCGCTGCCGCTACTACGAGCAGTTCACCACCGACGAGGCCCTGCAGGCCGCCGCCAAGAGCTACGGCGGTTTGACGGAATGAACAATAAAAACTGGTTTCTGTCGTTATTTAAGGACTATGGAAGGATTTATTCTTGCTGCAGGATTGGGCACGCGGCTGCGGCCGCTGACCGACGACCGGCCGAAGGCGCTGGTGGAGGTGGGCGGCATGACGCTTCTGGAACTGGCCATCCGGCGGCTGGAAGCCGCCGGTGTGGAGCATATCGTGGTGAACGTGCATCATTTCGCCGACAAGGTCATCGACTTCGTCGGGAACCACCGCTGGCAGGCACGAATCGACATCAGTGACGAGCGCGACCAGCTGCTCGACACCGGTGGCGGGCTGAAGAAGGCGGCGCCGCTCTTCGCGGGTTGCGGGAATATCCTTGTGCACAATGTGGATATCCTCTCCGACATCGACCTACAGGAGGTGGAACGCCGACACCGGGAGCATGGTAACCTTGTGACGCTGTGCGTGAGCCGGAGGCTGACGAAGCGGCTGCTGGAGTTTGACGGGAACGGACGGCTGTTGGGCCGCGCAGACAAGGGGATGGCCTTCAGCGGCATCAGCGTGGTGTCGCCGGAACTGTTCGCCCTGCTACCTGAGGCGGACCATCCCTACCCCATCATCGACGAATACATACGGCTGAGCCACGAAGGCCACCGCATCGGCAGCTACATCCACCCCGCCGACCACTGGCTCGACGTCGGCAAGCCCGAGACTCTGGAGTTGGCCCGAACCTTTAACGCTAAGCTCTAAACCTTTATAACCCTCATGGACACCTTCCTGAAACAGATAGCCCTCCGCATCGTCACCGAGCACCCCAAGGACACCGACCGCGTGCTGGTGGTGTTCAACAACAACCGCTCGAAGCGCTTTTTCACCAAGCAGTTCAGCACCTTGGGCCGCGCCAGCTTTCTGCCACAGGTGCTGGCCATCGACGAGTTCATCTCTCAATTGGGAGGGTTAGAGATTGTGCCCAACGAGTTCCTGCTTTTCGAACTGTACAATATCCATGTGACCCTGGGGGGCGAGGAGCGCAAATACCAGTCGTTCGAGGACTTCATCTCTTTCGGAGACATGATGATGAGAGACTTCTCCGAGATAGACCAATATCTCGTCGATGCACGTCTCATCTTCGACAACCTGCACAACCTCAAAGCCATCGGCGAATGGGACATCGAGGGCAGCGGACTTAGCGACTTCCAACGGCAATACCTGGAGTTCTACCGCTCGCTCTACAGCTACTACACGCTGCTGCATGAACGGTTGCTGACGCAAGGGAAAGCGTACAGTGGCATGGCTTACCGTGAAGTGGCAGAGCACATCGGCGAATTGTGGTCCATGGCCAGCAGCTGGTGGACGGACATCTATTTTGTCGGCTTCAACGCCCTGTCGAAATGCGAAGAGACCATCATCGGCGAGTTTGTGAGACGTGGCATGGGACACCTGCTGTGCGACAATGACGTCTACTACCTGCAACCTCACCAAGAGGCCGGATTTTTCCTCAACAAGCACATGGGCGACTTCCCCGAGCTACGACCCTCCGGGCCCTCGCTTTTCGGCATCGGAGAGAAACACATCACCATTGTCGACTGCCCTGAAAACATACTGCAATGTAAATATACGGGACAGTTGCTGTCGAGGCATCCCGAATGGCTCGACCCCAAGGAGGCCGAGAGCACTGCCATCGTGCTGGCCAACGAGAGCCTGCTTATCCCCACCCTCAATGCCCTCCCCGACACGACACAACCCTACAGCGTGAACATCACCATGGGATATGCTTACAGCAACAGTATGGTCCACACGCTGATAGAAAAAATCTTTGCCCTCTACCACCACTATACGCCACGTGGCTACTACCACAGCACCCTCATAGAACTATTCTCCGACCGCTTCGTCAACCATCTGCTCGGTACAGACAACCTGCGCCATAGCACTGAGCATCTGCTACGCCGAGACAACCTCATCCGTTGTACCTCCGTAGATATCGAATCGTTGCTGCGCGAATCCGGAGCCCCGGACCCCCAAAAACTGATATACCTCTTCCCCGACCACAAACCCACTCCCACAGAGTGCCTTGTAATCTTCCGACAACTGGCCACCGACCTTGTCAACAGTGACCTGCTGGAAAAGAACCTGAAAGAGAAGCAGGCTGTGGGAAGTCTGGCCGAAGTGCTCGAGAACCTCTCGCTCCTCAACGACACTTACCCCTACATCGACAGCACAGAGACGTTGGAGCGAATCTACACCCGCATAGCGCAGCGCCACGCCATCTCGCTCCGCGGAGAACCGCTGACTGGCCTTCAGATCCTCGGCATGCTGGAAACCCGTAACCTCGACTTCAAACGCGTCATCCTGCTGTCGGCCAACGAGGGCGTGCTTCCTTCGGGAAGAGGAGACAACACCCTCATTCCCAACGAGCTGAAAATCCATTTTGGAATGCCTACCTATGTAGAGAAAGACAGCGTCTACGCCCATCACTTCTACCGGCTGCTGCAGCGTGCCGAAAGGGTGTATCTACTCTTCAACTCGGAGAACGAAGGCATGGGGAAAGGGGAGGCAAGCCGGTTCATCCAGCAGGTGGAGAGCGAACTGGCACCACAGTTTAATCTCGAGGTCACCCGTGAGGCCGTCAAATCCGACGCCAGCCTGACCGTCGGGCGGCAAATACCCGAAGCTGTGAAGAGCGACAAAGTCATGCAGCGGCTCCGCGAGATGGGAGGGCATGGCCTCTCGCCCACCAGCTTCGTCGACTACATGGAATGTCCATTGAAGTATTACTACACCCGGGTGCTCTCCATCGGAGAGAGTGAAGAGATCGATGAGGACCTGGACGCCTCGCAATTGGGAGACTGTGTGCACAAGGTGCTGGAGAACATCTTAAAGCCCCACTGCGGAAAGCCTCTGACGAAAGTCATCCTTGACGAGGCCCTCGAGCAACTCCACACACACATGGAAAATGCCTTCCAGCAACTCTATTCCGGAGGGCGCAACACCGAGGGGCGCAACAGGTTCCTTTACTCGGTGGCCGACGCACAGCTACGCCATATACTCCAAAACGAGCTAGCACACATAGGACACGGCGAAGAGCTTATAATCAATGCTGTAGAAGAAACCATAACAAACTATCCCCTCATCGACGGGGTGAATCTCAAGGGCAAGATAGACCGCATCGACACCATTGGAGGACACCTGCGCATCATTGACTACAAGACAGGGCGTTTCGACAAGAAAGACATTACATACCACGACGGCGACGAAAAAATGCCCTCCAAATGGTTTCAACTCATGTGGTATGCCCTCCTATACATCCGCAAAGAACACTCATCACCCGACACTCATCGTTCTTCACTCAAAGTTGGCATCTATCCCCTGCGCAACCTGCGTTCCGATGTCAAGATAGCCACTTGGAACGACAACGAGGAAATCACACCGATCCAGCTTGACCTTTTCGAAGACCTTTTGAAGAGGAAGGCTGCCGAACTCATGGATCCCGCCAGCGCCTTCCTCCCCTCGCCGTCAAAAGCCGCCTGCCTTTACTGCCCAGCAAAAACCTACTGCAATTATACCTCCCGATAGGATTTTTTTCTCCAATCAAAAAAAAATTGCTATATTTGCAAGTTAAAGAATTGTTGCAATATGCCCAAAAAATCGGCATATTCAACTGATAGACACGTATATAAATAAAGTAAAATATAAAATGAGAAGGTCTCTTTTTGTCATGTCACTCTCCGCAGTGCTGTTCTCGGTGCTGTTTGTGGGATGCAACGGATTGTCTAAAATGAAATCCGGCAGCAACAAAGTACGCTACCAAGCCAACCCCAACCCGGTGGAAACCATGGACGAGAAAGTTGTGGTGAAATTCACCGGCCAGATTCCTCCCAAATACTTTAAAAAGGACTGCGCTGTTTTCATCCAGCCAGTCTTCTCGTGGGACGGCGGCTCCATTCCTCTCGAGCCCATAACCCTCAAGGGAGAGAAGGTGGAAGGCGACGGCACTATCATCAACTATGAAAAAGGTGGCCGATTCACTTATACCGACATGTTCGATTTCAAGCCTGGAATGGAGACCGGACGCCTGACCCTCACCCCCATCGGATACAAGTCCGACCGCACCAATGAGGATGCACGCTTCATGGACGACATTCTCCATGACAACGAAGGCGTAGAATTCAACACCGTCATCCTCTCCGACGGTGTCAACAACACCTCGTCGTGGGTCGACATCAAGGGTAATATCTCCATCGCCCCCATCAACTACAACAAGACCCAGGGCATCGTGGAGACCGCCGACATCTATTTCCTCAACGGCACCTCCAATCTGGACTGGGATTTCGAGATGAACCGCAAGTTCGATTCCTACAACACCCTCCTTAATCTCAAGCGCATCATGCTTGAGCAGGGATTGCCGAAACAGATTGCCATCACTGGCTGGGCCTCCCCCGAAGGCGAAGAGACCAACAATATCGGCGTCTCCAAAAACCGCGCCGACATCGCCACCGCACAGCTCAACAAAATCCTTGACGAGGTACTCACCGTCATGGCCCGTCGTGCCAAGGTGAAACCCCAGGATGTGGAATACTTCAAATACCAGCAACTGAAAAAGCTCATCATCACCACCCGTGCCGCTGGCGAAGACTGGGTGCATTTTGTTGTGATGGTCGAGGGCTCCGAGATACAGGACAAACACGCCATCATCAATATTGTCGAGACCCAGCAGAACGTGCTCAAGCGCGAGCAGATGATTCGCAACATGGCCGAGACCTACGATGAACTGAAAGACGAGATTTTCCCCAATCTGCGCCGTGCCCAGATTGCCCTCTACTATTCCGAGGCCCGTCGTACCGACCAGGAGCTGGCCAAACTTGCCTCCCTCAATCCTGCCAAGCTCTCTTTCGACGAGCTGATGTATGCCGCCTATATCAACTATAACTACGACACCAAGATGAAATACTACAAGTGGGCCACCGAGAATCACTCGCAGGAGTGGGCTGCTTGGAACAATGCAGGAGCCGTGGCCTTCTACCTCGACTCCATCGACGAGGCCGAACGCTACCTCAATGTAGCCCGCGACCTCAACCCCCATAACCCTGACATTCTCAACAATACCGGTCTGCTTTTCCTGGCCAAGAAAGACTATGCTCTGGCCAAATACTACTTCAACGAAGCTATCCGCCAAGGCAGCACCGATGCTAACGCCAACATACCCATCCTCAACCTCAAACAAGGCAACTACAATGAAGCCAAGAAGGCCCTCAAGAGCAGCAGCTGTACCTACAACCTCGCCTTCACGCAGTTGATGAACGACGAAGTGGGAGCTGCCCTCCAAACACTTAACTGCTGCCTCGACCAGAACGCCGACGTGAAGTACCTCCGCGCTGTATGCTATGCCCGCCTTGGCAGCAGAAATGAATGCCTGAAGAGCCTCAAAGAATCTATCGACGAGAAATACGACTACAAACGCAAAGCCGCTGTCGACACAGAATTCCGCGAGTACTGGAACGACGAGGAGTTCAAACTCATCATCAAGCTCTGGTAAATGATCCGACGCCAGATTCCCAACCTCATCACCCTGTGCAACCTTCTGTGCGGGGTGTTTGCTATCGGTCTGGCCCTCATCAATAAAGACAATACGGGAGCGGCATTGTTTATTTGTTTGGGTATTTTCCTTGATTTCTTTGATGGACTGACTGCACGTCTGCTGAATGTAGCTTCGCCGCTGGGCAAGGAACTCGACTCGCTAGCCGACGTGGTCACCAGCGGCGTGGCTCCGGGTTTTATTCTTTGGAACATTCTCTTCGATGGAGTGAATGAGAAGTGGCCGGAATTTCTTCCGTACATAGCCCTGCTCATTCCGCTTTTCTCCGCCTACCGCCTGGCCAAGTTCAATATCGACACCCGTCAGAGCCATGCCTTCCTTGGCCTTCCGACACCAGCCAACGCCCTCATATGGGTGGGGCTGGCACTCACACCAACTCTGCCGCTGAACAATCTTGTATTCATCATCGGGCTCATCGTCGTCTCCCTTGTCACCAATATCCTGATGGTCTCCGAGATGCCGATGTTCTCGCTGAAAGTCAACTTCAAGGATATGAGCTGGCGTTCCAACAGTGTGCAATACCTTTTCCTCATCGGCTGTGCCGCCATTATCGCCGCCACGCGCCAATGGTACGCCATTTCACTCATCATCCTATGGTATATCATCCTTTCCGCCATCACACAGAAGAAACATGCTGAGTGATCTAAAAAACATCCCCATAGCCGACTACGACTACCCCTTGCCCGAGGAGCGCATCGCCAAATTCCCCATGGACCAACGCGACCACTCCAAGCTACTCTGTCTCCGTGGTGATGACATTTCCGAGCAACATTTCTACGACCTCCCCGCCCTGCTACCACAGGACGCTATGCTAGTCTTTAACGATACCAAGGTTATCCATGCCCGTCTCTTTTTCCACAAGGAGACCGGCGCAGTGATAGAGGTCTTCTGCCTCGAACCTTACCGAATGGCGGTCTCTGAGGCCTTTGAGCAACGCGAATATTGTACCTGGACATGCTTCATAGGCAACAATAAAAAGTGGAAATCCGGTCCCTTAACCCTCGAATTCGAAATTCAACATTCGAAATTCAATATTCAGGCAACTCGACGCGAAGCTGTGGGCAACGCCTGGGTAGTCGACTTTGAGTGGACTGGTGGCTTCAGTTTCGCCGAGGTTATCGAAGCTGCCGGCGTCATCCCCTTGCCGCCCTACCTCAACCGACAGGCTGAAGCTTCGGATGCCACACGCTACCAAACCGTCTATGCCCATCATGACGGTTCCGTGGCGGCACCCACCGCTGGCCTTCACTTTACTCCCGAGGTTTTCGCCAATTTGAAATCCAAGGGCATCGGCACTGAATATATCACCCTACATGTCGGCGCAGGCACCTTCAAACCCGTCAGCACCGACACCATCGGCGAACACGAGATGCATGTCGAACCCGTCCATGTCACCGCCGACAACCTGCGTCATCTCATCGCCCATCAAGGCAAGCCGCTGATTGCCGTAGGGACCACCAGTGTTCGCACGCTGGAGAGCCTATACTGGTTTGGCATCCAACTGCAAGACAATCCTGGTCTCGACCACATGCATATCAACCAGTGGGATCCCTACGAACTTGAGGCCAAAGGCCTCTCCTTTGCCGAAGCCTACCGGAATGTCCTCAGTTGGATAGAACATCATGACACCGATCACCTCGATGGCGAGACACAACTTATGATAGCTCCCGGCTACCACTACCGCGTCATTGACGGTTTAGTAACAAACTTCCATCAGCCCAAGAGCACCTTGCTGCTGTTGGTCTCCGCCCTTATCGGCGACCGCTGGCAGCGCTGCTACCGCTATGCTCTCGACCATGGATTCCGCTTCCTCAGCTATGGTGACAGCTGCCTGTTTCTACCTTGAATGAACCATGCACCCCATCATCCAAAGCCTTCTACAGACTCTGTTCCCCACCTCCTGCGCCTGCTGTGGGGAAGTTCTCGTCCAAGGCGAACAGCAAATCTGCCTCCACTGCTTTACATCGCTTTCGCACACTCTTTACAGCAGTCACTATGACAACCACACGGAACGTATCCTCTTCGGGCGTATCCCTAACTTCAATCATGCCACTTCAATGCTCACCTTCCGTCATGGAAACACCGTCCAGCATCTTGTCCATGCCATGAAATTCAAAAAGAACAGTGAGTTGTGTCTATTCATGGGTCGCCAGATGGGACAAGATCTGTTGCACTCCGGACGATTTGACGACATCGACCTCCTGCTGCCTGTACCTCTCCACTGGCGAAGACGCCTCAAACGAGGATACAACCAAAGCGAATTGCTGTGTCGCGGCATTGGAGAAATCATGAATCGTGAAGTCAACACAAAAGCCCTTATCCGTCATCGTTACACCAGCCAGCAGAGCCTCACCAGTAGTGGAGACCGCGAAAGCAACGTCGCAGGAGCATTCCGTGTCAAGTATCCTGAGCAACTCGAAGGGCGTCACCTGCTCCTCGTCGACGATGTCCTCACTACCGGTGCAACCATCACTAGCTGCTGCGAAGCACTCAGCAAAGTCAGTGGCATCCGCATTAGTGTAGCTACCCTTAGCATCGCCATCTGATAAAAAATATTTGGCCAATTCAAAAAAAAACACTATCTTCGTTGTTTGAAACCTCACGAAGAGTTAATTATAACATCTTAATAGACAACATATTAATATTATGAAATATAACCGAATATTACTCAAACTGAGTGGAGAATCGCTGATGGGAAGCCAGAGCTATGGAATCAGTCCCGACATGTTGACCCAGTACGCTCTTGACATTAAAGGGGCGGTGGAGAAAGGTTGCGAGGTAGCTATCGTCATCGGAGGTGGCAACATCTTCCGTGGCCTCAGCGGTGCCGCCAAAGGCATGGACCGCGTGCAGGGCGACTACATGGGCATGATGGCCACGCTTATCAACAGCATGGCCCTCCAGGCCGAACTTGAGCGTCAGGGCATGAAAACCGAACTACTCAGCGGCCTCGCCATCGAGCCCATCTGCAAGGAGATGAGCCGCCGGCGTGCCATCGAGGCTATGGAGCAGGGCCGTGTTGTCATCATTGGAGGTGGCACAGGGAATCCTTACTTCACCACCGACACCGCCTCGACACTCCGCGCCATAGAAATCAAGGCCGACGTCATCCTGAAAGGCACCCGCGTCGACGGTGTCTATACGGCCGACCCAGAGAAGGATCCCACGGCCACCAAATACCATACCCTGAGCTACAGTGAAGCCCTTGAGAAGAAATTGAAGATTATGGACCTCACCGCCTTCGCCCTCGCCGAAGACAACAATCTGCCTATCTATGTCTTCGACATGAACCAGCCCGGCAACTTGCTGAAAGTGGTCTCCGGTGAAGAAATTGGCACTTTAATTAGCAAATAATAAAACATATATACTATGAACGATTTATCGAAAGCCTGCCTCGAAGAGGCGAAAACCAGCATGAAGAGCTCGCTCAACTTCCTTGAGAAAGAACTCACCAAAATCCGCGCCGGAAAGGCCAATCCAGGTATGCTCGACGGTGTAAAGGTGGACTACTATGGCACCATGACCGAAATCAGCCAGGTGGCCAACATCAACACCCCTGACGCACGCAGCATCGTTATCCAGCCTTGGGAGAAGACACTCGTGGGTGCCATCAACAAGGCCATCCTCGATGCCAACCTTGGCTTCACACCGCGCCACGAAGGCGACATCCTCCGAATCATTGTCCCCCCGCTGACCGAGGAACGTCGCAAGGAGCTCTGCAAAGCTGCCAAGACAGAGATTGAAAATGCAAAGGTCAATGTCCGCAACGTACGCCGCAAGGTGATGGACGAAGTGAAGAAGCTCAAGGACAAATCGGTCCCCGAAGATGAAGTGAAGCAGGTGGAGAAAGAGCTTCAAGACATTACCGACAAGAACATCGCCGAGTGCGACAAGATTTATGCCGCCAAGGAGAAAGAAATCATGTCCATCTAATCGAAAGTTGAAAATTGAAAATTGAAAAATTCAATTCGCTAGAATCGACCAACCGTTATTGTGAAGCCCTCGACCTTGCGCAGGTGGAGGACTTCACTTGCTATTGGACCTTGGAGCAGACCGCCGGCATCGGACAACGGGGCAACCATTGGGAGGCAGCACCTGGAAAAAATCTTACCTTCAGCCTCGTGCTTCACCCCATGTTTCTTCCCGCCGAACAGCAGTTCAAGCTCACCGAAGCGCTGTCGCTGGCCCTCGTCGATTTTATTTCAATTTTCAATTTCAAATTTTCAATTCGTATCAAGTGGCCCAACGACATCTATGCAAGGATGTCGAACACGACCGAAGGGAGTGAACGACACCCTTACAAGAAAATCTGCGGCACCCTCGTCAGCACCCGCCTGCAGGGCGATGTCATTGCCTCTGCCATCTGTGGCATCGGTCTCAATATTAACCAGACGCTTTTCCCTGACTGGGTTCCAAACCCCACCTCCCTGGCCCTGCTGACAGGCAAAAGCCATGACCTGGAACCGCTTCTGCACGATCTCCTCGCTTGCCTCGAAAAACGATATAACGATTTGAAAGATGGTTCCGACTTGGAGCCGGAATACCTCACGCATCTGCTCAACCTTGGCGTTCCCGCGCGATACATATATAATGAAGGAGAACTCTCCGCCACCATCACGGGTGTAGACCCCCACGGCCGGTTGCTGCTCACAACTGCTGATGGCCGCCGCCTTTCCTGCGGAATGAAGGAAATATCGTTTATTCTTTAACGCAACAATGTGAGTGTTCCAAGTCCGGAACGGACACGGTTGCTAGACTTCAGACGCCAGTGGTAGACGTAGGCGCCTTGCGGCATGGGCTCACCCTTGCGGGTGCCGTCCCACATCTGATTGATGTCATCGCTATGCCATACCAGCAAGCCTGTACGGGTATAGATGGTCATCTCGAACTCCTCGACAGGGAGCGAGGTCTGAATAACGAAACGGTTGTTGCTCTCTGCATCGGGGGTAAAGACATTGGGAAACCAAAGTCCTTCACAGGGCTCGGATTCCACCTCGACGAAGGCAAGAACCGCCCCTCCTGTATCAAGCAACTGATATACAGTGTTCACCTGCGGATGGACAGCAATTGGATTCCTCCCTTGGAGAGACGCGAGAGCGGGATCAACTGGGATGGAGGCCCAACGGAAAAATGCTGTGCCTGAGGCCGTGAGGATGACCTCCTCGCCAGAACATACCTTCCGCGACGACGAGACAAGATTCACCACTTCGCCCGTTACAGACAGCACCACCGTGGAGTCGCAGCCGTGGACTGACGACAGAAAGAAAGTATAGTCCCCTACTTCGACAATGAGACTGTCGAGGAACTGCAACGTGTCACCATAGGCGAGCGTGGCGTCGACATGGACAGTCATCGGCTGCTCCACCCATAGCAACAGGCGGTAACACACCATGCCATAACTTTCCATCACTTCGCGGGTGAAGGTGTGGAGCCCAGGAGTGACTGTCTCGCTGCTGTCGACGGTGAAGTCATAGCCGCTATAGGATTCGCCGGGACAGATGGTGTCGCGGTAATCGATGGTGTCCATCTCGCGCGAGGCATGGAAATTATCGATATAGATGTTGGTGTACTTCACCCCCACCATGTCGGTAAGCATTTTAAAGGCGAACTTCTTGATATGCGGCACAGGGTTATACATGGAGCGAAGGTCAAGACGGAAATGACGCAGGACATCGGTGGCGCCATCGGCCGGATCCATCACGATGTTCGTGATGGCGTGGTAGCTGCTTTCCGGTTGGAACGTATCGGTGATATAGCCCAACTGGAGTATTCCCGTCCGTTCATGAGTGATATCTATCCATTGGCCCTCACCGTCTTTTTCTGTGCTGAGAATTTGGTTGCAGTAGTCGAACATGATAGTCGTAGGATCATCACGGAAAGCGGGCGAAAGCATATAGGTGTACTCCACGCGGTCGTCTCCATCAAAGGGATGGCTGGCATAGAGTCTCAGCGCATAACCACTACTATTATTCGGCAGGTGGGACACAAAAGACCATCTACCCGAGGAGCGATAAAGGCATTGCGTCCAGCAGTTTTCATTATAGACCAGCGAGGTGTCGTAGGCGGGATTGAAATAACCCACCTGGAGGTCGAACCCCTGGTTGAAATTTTGGTTGTACGGAAGATAATATTCACACGATTGTCCTGCCACCGCACCAGAGAACAGCAGCATAAGAACAACAATGTATGGGCGAAAACTTTTTATCTCTTATAAACTATTATCATTTATTTCTTCCATGCATAATTTTTTTCACCAGCAATGACACCACAGCATCATACTGTTCCTCGCTATCGGCGCAGAAGATGTAGACGGCCTGGTTAAGGTAGGAGATGCCAATATAGCAGCTCCCTGCAATGTCGACTTGCTCGTCCTTGACGGGGGCATTGTCGCGCGGGTTGGCACGGCTGCGGCGGGCGAAGAGTACGGCGTCGTAACCTTCGTTGAGACCAGCTTGCTGCTCGGGCGAGAGGTCACCGATAAAGAACTCTTTCTTCATCCATGTCCATCCGTCGTCATCCTCAGCCTCAAGGACGGTGACATCGACACGGGCGGTGCTGTCGATGGCGAAGCCGGAGACCGAGGCCACCCTGACGCCCGGCTGCGAAGCGTAACGCTTGTACAGTTCAGTCTGTGCCTGCGCTGCAAACGAGGCTAACAGCACAATGGGCAGGAGAAACAAAACCTTAAATCCCTTCATATGCCAGGAATTTTCTGATGTCGTTGATGACGGAATCGGCATCGCATTGGTTGTTGCACATCACGACGGGTTCGTCAGACGGTTTGGTGATAGGTGTCGCATCAGCAGGCTTCGGCCTTTGTATGGGTGCAATTGTAGCATCGGAATGGGTTTGCGGAATGGGTTTGACCCGTGCTTCCGCCACCAAAGGCGCAGGCTCGGGAATGGCTTCTGGCACCAAGGTCTCGAGCACTTCCTGCTGTACCTTAGGCATGGGTTCTATAACTTCGGCCACTTGGGGTTCTGGTCTGCCGACGCCGGACTGCAGTGCCCAGATGCCGGCACCGCATACCATCAGTGCCGATACCGCCAGCGCCACCCTGCGTCGCATGATGCCCGCAGCTTGATGGCGGGCTGCCGAGAAGACCTCCTCCTTGTGGCTGAGGCGTTCCAGCTCGCTGCGCTCGCTGTCACTGAGCGTGCCTTCTCGGTACTTGTCCAAAAGGCTTTGCAATGTGTCTTGTTTCATATCTCGTTTCTCAATTTTTTTCTCATTTCTTCACGCGCGCCATAAAGGATGCGTTTGACCGTGGTAGAGCTGACATGCAGCATGACTGCTATCTCATTCATGGTATAGTCCTCCTCGTCGTGCAGCTCGAGCACCATTCGCGCCATTTCGCCCAACTCTTCCTTCTTCTCTCTGACGATGCGCAACATTTCCTCGTGTTCGGGGTCTACGGTCAGCATGTCCTCTTCTATACTCACCATGCGGTTGCGGTGATGCAGCATGTCCAGACACTGGTGTTTGAGGGTCGTGAAACAAAAACCGCACGGGTCTTTGAGTCTGAACTTCATCATGGTTTTTGCCAGTGCCTCCTGCACGGCATCACGGGCATCCTGTTCGTCTCTGAGCATAGCCATGGCGACACTGAAGAAATCCAGGTAGTGCTCCTGCAGTTGTCGTCGTATGTCAGATCTTCCCATATATATAAGACGGCGAGGTGCCGTTTTTGGGTCACACTTTTAACATTTTTTTTTATATGGGGGTATATCAGGCAACTGCCGGAGGCTCCCTCCATCAAAGTCCACTTCTATCATAATACACTGATTCCCATTTGTTAAAAGCAAATACGGAACCTTCAAAACAGTATTATATCGGCAGGCCTGGTCACACACCTTCTGGGTGATAGGAATTTCACATTTCTTGCACTCTACGATCATCCATGGCTGACTGCCGGAGTAAACAACGATGTCACAGCGACGCACAAGGCCGTTAAGACTGATGGCACCCTCTACCTGCATAACTTCCAGAGGGTAGCCGTAGCGACCATGCAAGAGCTGTAGGGTATGCTGGCGGACGACCTCCTCGGGAGTGAGGGTCACCCACCGCCGGCGGACGGGGTCGAAGATTTCTCTTCGTCCTTGGTTTTCGCGCACTTGAGGTTGTGTACTAGTGTCCATAAGCAATTGCAAAAATAGTGTTTTTCACTGACGTGAACAAATTTTTTTTATTTCCCTCGTCATTCTTTTTCCATTCTTTTATGGCAGGAGGAACAATCAATCCGAAAAAGTTTCGTATATTTGCACTTCTGAAAAACAAACATAAAAACCACAACAATTTGAAAACAAAAATATTAACAATCATTCTAGCAGTCCTTGCATTGTCCATTTCCTCTCAGTCGCACGCACAAGTACAGTGGGGCAATGTCTTCAACAAGTTCAAACTTGAAGTCCGTGCCGACGGCGAAATCACTACCACCGATTCCACCCCCAACCTTGGTTTCCATGGCAAGTACTTCAACTTCATGCTCGGGGGTGACCTCGGAGGCGGTTTTAGTTACTATTTCAAGCAGCGTATTGTAGCCAACCCCGGCACCGTTACCTTCTTCGACAACACCGACTTCCTCTACCTCGACTACATGCCTTCCGACAACTGGCGCCTCCGCTTTGGTAAAGACGCCATGGCCCTCGGCGGCTTTGAATACGATGCCTCGCCTATCGATGTCTATTTCCCCACCAATCTCTGGCGCAACATATACTGCTTCCAGCTTGCCGCCAGCGGTGCCTATATTACCGACGACGGCAACCACACCTTTATTGCGCAGGTCTCCAACTCACCCTATGTCAACTACAACAACCTCAACTACGACGCTGGCCTCGTGGCCTACAACCTATACTGGGCCGGCAACATGGGTCACCTCCACACCCTATGGAGCACTTCCATGGTGGAATACAAATGGAACCACTACTTGAACATGACCATGCTTGGTGCCAAGCTGATCTACGACAAATGGGACCTTTACTTTGACTTCATGCACCATGCCCTCTCCATCGACGACTGGGGAAAGAACTTTGGATTCGTCTCCTGCGCCAACTACTACTTCACCCCGCAGTTCAACATCTTCGTCAAAGGCATGTACGAGCAGAACAAATCATCTGTCACTCTCGGTTCCTCTGTCTCCATGGACCACCAACTCGCCGCGGGCCACACTACCGCCCGTTACGGACTCGGTTTTGAATGGTTTCCCACAGAAGCCAAAAACGTACGCCTCCATATCTACGGATGTCGTATGACCGACAGTTACACCGATGCCACCACGGGTCTCGACAAGACCGATGCCTCTTGGAACTTCAACATCGGTGCCACCTGGACCATGGACTTCCACAGACTATTCAAGAATTGAAAACGTTAATTGAAAAATATGAGCGAGAAAAACAACAATAACCATACGTTGCTGAACAGCCTACTGACGGTAATCGACCCCTTCCAGGTGTTCCGTCACCATGAGACTGCAGCCCCCAAGAAAAAACGCAAGACCAAGTTCACCACCCGGCGCAGCCTCGAAGCCATGGTCTTCCTTGTCTGCTTCTTTGGATTCTTCGGTTTCCTAGCCTACAAGATGACCCTCCCCCATATGCTGAACACCTTCATGCAGACTGCCTACCACCTGCTTCTTGAAACAGTGTTCTACATCATGGCCATCTGCGTGCTGATGGGTGCCATCTCAAAGCTCCTCACCGAATTCGGCGTGGTGCGACTGATGGAAAATATTCTGCGCCCACTGATGAAACCCCTCTACAATCTCCCCGGAGTAGCAGCCTTGGGCGCTGTGATGACCTTCCTCTCCGACAACCCAGCCATCATCTCCTTGGCCAAAGACAACAACTTCTCGCGCTACTTCAAAAAATACCAACTTGTCTCCCTCACCAACTTCGGCACCGCCTTCGGCATGGGTCTGGTGGTCATAGCTTTCATGACAGGTCTCGGCTTTGGCAAGGGTGCCTTGGTGGGACTTCTAGGAGCTTTCATCGGCAGCATCATCTCCACTCGCCTTATGCAACGCTTCACTCTCAAATCCTATCCGGAGATGGACAGCCCTGTTACCGAGGAAGAGGGCTCCGAGCAAAACATTTCATTTAAAAGCGAAGGCAACATCTTTCAGCGCTTCCTCAATGGCATGCTCGACGGTGGTAAGAGCGGTGTCGGCATCGGCGTAGCCATCATCCCTGGTGTCCTCTGCATCTCCACCATTGTCATGATGCTCACCTTCGGTCCCGATGCCCTCGACAGCTCCAACCCCAACACCAGCAGCCTCACCTATGACGGCCTTGCCTATGAAGGTGTACCCATTATCTCCACTCTGGCTGAAAAAATAAAAGTGGTATTCAACTGGCTCTTTGGTTTCGAAGTGGGTGACCTGGTGGCATTCCCCATCACCGCCCTCGGTGCCGTTGGCGCTGCCCTGGGCCTGGTGCCCACCTTCGTCGAGAACGGCATCATCAACAACAATGCCATCGCCGTATTCACCGCCATGGGCATGTGCTGGAGCGGATACCTCTCCACCCACACCGCCATGCTCGACTCCCTTGGCTACCGCAAACTCATCGGCAAAGCCATCACCGCCCACACCATCGGCGGCCTCTGTGCTGGCATCGCTGCCCATTGGCTGTTCGTGTTGCTTTCCTTGATTTTCTAGCACTCTATGCGCATAAAAGAGCGGTATCATCGTTTCCGTGCTTGGCAGAAAACTCATCGCCGCTTCTCCGTCAAAGATACGAAGACCCACCATTGCGCCTGCTGCGACAATGAGTTTAAGGGCAACTACTGTCCTGTCTGTGGCCAGGCGGCAGGTGTAGGACACATCACGTGGCAGTCTCTCTGGAAAAACGTGACCATGCTTTGGGGGATGGACTCCCACTCAATGCCCTACTCCCTCTGGCAACTGCTGTGGCGCCCCGGCTACTTCATCGGGGAGTATATCGACGGCCATCGCCAGGTGAGCTATCCTCCCGTGAAGATGCTGTTCGTCCTTGCTGTTTTCTATGTCATAATCAGACAAATACTCGGTTTCGAACCCAACCCGGTAAACACTTCCGAGGATGATATTTTCGAAATCACCATCAACTGGCTCAAAGGAAATCCCGCCTGGGCAGTGATGGCCATGACCATGTTCTTTTCCATCCCTACCTGGTTCTTATTCCGCTTTTCGCCACGCCATTCAAGACACACCCTCCCCGAAGGATTCTTCATCCAATTGTTCATGGCCTCGCTGATGCTCATTTGCATTTTGCTAGAAAAAATCCTTCCCGTATTCATACTCCTCATACCCATATACTATTACATTACCTATCGACAAATCTTCAGCTACAACGCTTGGGGTACACTGTGGCGACTCGCACTTGCCGCCAGCGTATGGATACTCTTCGTCCTCCTCCTGGCCACCATTGCATTGTTATTTTCAGGCTCCACAAAAAACAACGTCGAAATAGAAGTTGTTTTTGTAGTGACCATACCCTTCATATTTTTCATAGCAGCACTGCTACTCATCGGCTACTGGATTAGCCGATGGACAGAAAAAAACAGACAAAAGACTGATATACACTCGCTATCCGGCACCTCCTCACCAAAAATGGTGAAATAATTTTGCCATGTCAAAAAAACTGCGTATTTTTGCAATCGCTTTAAAGCAAAAAAAATTGATCAATTATTAATCCTAAAAAACAGAAACAAAATGGCTTACAAAATCACTGACATCTGTGTTGCTTGCGGCACCTGC
>JAEEGK010006752.1_pt1 | contig 27530 bp, 7 predicted proteins | sample 8958771 | NCBI WGS metagenome assembly JAEEGK01 (sample SAMN16246547, study PRJNA631951) | gut metagenome | biome: gut microbiome; feature: rumen; material: SC-attached | host: Bos | place: Iran: Karaj | collected 2018-10 | reverse complement strand
TTGGGGATTGGGGATTGGGCCAATCCCCAAATCCCCAATCCCCAATCCCCAATTTTGTTTTATTAATCTTCATTTTTTTTAATTAAAAAATTATTTAATTTTTAATAATAAAAATTAATTTTTAATTAAAAAAATTAGTAAAAAAATAATTAAATAAAACAATAAAATTAAATAAATAATGAAAAATGAAAATTCAGAAAAAAATTTCGAAAATTTATTTCAAACATTAAAATCCGAAAATTCAATAGAATCATTAAACAACATTTTTAATTTTATAAAAGAAAATTCAGAAGATTTTTACAACACAAAAATTCAAATTGAATTACAAAACGATTTTATAAAATATTTATTAGAAAAAACAATAGATATTAACATTCAAATGAACATTTTTAAATATTTCATAGATTTAATAATCGATCAAAAATATAAAAAAGAAAATTTATATAAAATAACATTTATATTCGAAATTTTTAATTTAAAATACGAAATTTATAATAACAACAATTCAATTTTTTCTTTATTTGATTTTCTTGAAAAATATTACGAATTTTATTTTCCTTTATTAGAAGAACAAAAAGATTTTATTTACGAAGAAAAAACATTTTTAGATTATTTATTAATAGACATGAACGATAACGAAAATTATAAATTTTTATGGATTCAAGCTAAAATTAAAAAAATAGAAGAAAATGAAATTGTTATTTTAAATCCAATGACAAAAAAATTAGAAAAAATAGTTAAAAATTCATGGCGAATTCGGCCAAAAAATACTTTTACTTATGATGATAAAGATTTAGAATTTCGTAAGAATTTAAAAGAAAATGACATTATCGATGCTTATGATAATAATAAAAATTGGTTTAAATCAACAATAAAAGAAAGAAATTCAGATTTAATAGAAGTTTCATTTAGTTTTGTTCACGATAATAATAAATTTTGTGGTTTAGTTGAAAAATATAATAAATGGTTTAATATTTTTAGTCCTTCAATAAGAAAATTTAAAACTTTTTCTTTTGATATTTTAGATTTTACTTTGTATGAGAAAGAAAGTTCTTTTAATAATGTTTATAATGAAAATAATATGCACATTCCTTTCAATGGAAAAAATTTTGTTTTACCTTCAAATAATGATAAAAAATTTTCTATGGAATTAATTCAATTATTTAATTATTTTATTGAAAATTTGTTAAATAAAGAAATTTTTAATAATGAAAAATTAAGTTTGGAATATTTTAATTTATATTTAAATATTTTTAAATTATGTTGTAAAAATTTGCATTTTAATTTTACTAAAAATTTTGTGCCTGAAATTTTATTTAAAGCATTTAAAAGAATTTTAGATGAATTTTCTATAAATAAAAATAAACAATTTTCAAAAGTTGCAATAGAAAATTTATTTAAAATTATGAAAGATTTATTATTAACAACAGTTTATATGACCGATTTAGATGTTTTAATAGGTGAATTTGAATTACAATTTGGTTATAATTGTTTTACATTAAGTGAAAATTTTGAAAAAAAATTATTAGGAATTTCAATATTATCTGAATCATTAAAAAATAATGCTTATTGTATTTCAACAAATAAATTAATATTAATAAGCAATTTATTAATTAATAAAGAAAAAGATATTTTTGATTTATTGTACGGAAATAATAATATTCATATTGAAATATTAAAAAAATCAAAAGATTTATTAGATAGTTTATTTAAATTAAATGTTATTGAAGAAAAAGATATTGAAAAATTATATAATTATATTATTTCTAGTAAAATTGGTAATAAAGATATTAAAGAAATTATATATGATGTTTTGAATAAAAATTGTGATGAATTAAGTTATAAAATTCAAATTAGTTTGATTAATAAAATTAAATCATATCCTGAAGATCAATTAGATAAAGATGATTTATATTTATTAATTTATTTAACGAAGAATATAAAATCTAATTGTAGAAAAAATATGGAAAATACTTTAAATTATTTATATGAATATATTTTTAAAGATATTGATAGAGGTGTTAATTTTTTATATGAATTTTCGGAAATTTTGTCTTCTGCAAAAGAAAATGATATTATTTATTTATATATTTCATTTGTTAAAAAATTAGTTGATGATTTAATTTCGAATAATAAAGATTTAAATTTCATTTTGTTGTTTATTAGTAAAATTATTTATTTAATTCCCGAAAAGAAAAAAAACGAATTGAAAATTAAATTAAAATATGAAATTTTTACAGGAAATAATATTTATATAAAAATAAATGAAAAATTTTTAGAATATTGTTTAACTTCATTAGAAAAGCAAAATAAATTTACAGTTTTAATATTTGAAAATATGTTTGATATTTTATATTTTACAGAATTTGATAAATTTTTTGATTCAAATTTAATAAAAAATTTATTTGATATTTTTATATTTAATTTAAATAATTTTGTATATAAAAATGATTTTGTAAAATGGATTGATAATTTAACAAAAAACGAATTAATTAATATTAATTTATGTTTTAATGAAATATTCGAAAAATTAAATGAATTTTTAATAGAAAATAAATATTCAAAAGAAATTTTTGATGAAAATTATTTAGAATTTTTTTATAATTTATTTATTTCATATAACAAAAACAAATCAATAGAAAATCCATTAAAATATGAAAATTTTTTAATAATTTGGGAAATATTTTTAAATTTTGATTATTCATTTTATAAAAATTTTTTAAAAATTTTGGCATTAAGAACATTAGAAATTGAAGAAAGATTTAAAATTTGGAAAGAATTTGTTTCATTTTGTTTTGAAAACATAGAAAAAAACAAAAATAATAATAATTACATTGAAAATATTTTAAATATTTTAAATATTTTTTTAAATTATTCTGAAATTTATGGAACTGGAAATTGCATTAGTCACAAAACATCTTTAAAAACAAAGTTTTATATTAATTTAAAAATAATAAATAATTTTTATAAAAATTGCACAGAAGAAATTACAATAAATGAAAATTTTTTTAATACTTCAACAATTTATGATTTAAAAAAAAGAATTTCTGAAATTTTAAACATTCCAATTTTTTTATTTGAAATTAATAAACATAATTTAACAACAATTCAAGAAAATGAAAACGGAAAAATATTACAAAATATTATTAATTTCAAAGACGAAGAAGAATCAAAAATTATTAATCAAAAAAATACATTTAGAATTTATCCAACAAAAAAATTAAATTTAATTGAAGAATTTCCTTTGATAGAAAATAATGATTTAACTGAAAGAGCAAAAAATGTTTTTATTGAAATATTTTATAAAATAGCAAATAAAGATAGTAAAATTGATAATTCAGGATTATTAACTTTCATTTCACAAATCACAGGCCAAACAAAAGTTGATTCGAAAAATAAAAATTTTATTGAAATGTCAAAATATAAAGAAAATGATGGTTTAATTGATATTAATGGATTTTTAAAATTTTATTATAATAGTAGTTTAAAAAATGAAAAAACTGTTAGAAATAATTTAAGAAATTTTGATTATAGAAATGATTTAATGAAAATAAATTCACAAATTGATAAAAATTGTGATTTGTTTTATAATGAAAATAATAAAAGAGAATTTATGCCTAAATTTTTTATTAGTAATGATTTAAATTATTTTAATAAAATTTTGGAATTATTAGAAAATGAAAATGAAGAAATTCAAACAAACGCAAATAAATTAATTGAAGAAATTGAAACTAATGAAAATATTTTTAATTATATTATGAAAAATAATATTGAAAATATTTTAAATGAAAATAATTTAAATAAAAAAATTTATTCGTTTGAAATTATTTTAGGAATTTTAGAAAAAAAATCAACAAATGAAAATGAATCAAAATGGAAAAAAGATTTTATTAATTTTAATTTTTTAAAATTATTTTATAATTTTTTAACTTATGAAAATGAAAAAATTTCAAATAATTTCGTAAAATTTTACACATTAAATTTAAGAATAATTTTAATTTGTATTTGTGAAATAATAAACAATGAAAATAAAGAATTTATTAATGATTTAAAAAAAATTTGTGAATTAAAAGATGATAATAATTCAAATAAAATAAATAAACACATTATTTTTTTAAATGAAGAAAATTTTAAAATTTTTGAACAATTTGATTTTATTCAATTTATGAAAATTATTGTTAATATTTATTTTAATATTCCAAAAGAAAATACAAAAGTTTTAAAATTCAGAAAAGAAATTGTAAATTCAATTTTACAACTTTTTTCTATTTGTTTTGTATTAAATTTTGATAATGAAAATGATAATATTAATATTTTATATGAAACTTATTTTAATTACGTTATTAATAATATAAAATTAGATTTATTATTTGCAAATAAAAATAATTATTTATTTAATAAATTCATATTAATTCAATTAAAAAAAAAAATTTCGTTCACAACAAAATTTGAAGAAAAAATTCGAAATGAATTATTAAATTTATCAAATATTTATTCTATTAAAAGTTCTAAATATTTATTTAATATTTATGAAGACATTCTTGAATTAATTCAAAATTTTGAAAATGAAGATGAATTAGAAAAAATATTTTTTTATTTAAATGATTTAATAAATAAAAATGATTTATTCATTAAAGAAGATATTTTAACTGGTTATGTTAACATTATGAAAAATATTTTAATTATTTATCATAAAAATAACAAAAAAATCGAAAATTTAAATGAAAATATTTTAATTAATAATTTAATTGATAATTTTTTAATTACTGACATTAATATCGAAAACGAAAATAAAAATTTATATTCAAATTATAATTCTTTTCCATACATAAAATCTATTTATGAATTAATAACTGGATTAATTTATTTAAATCCCGAACAAAACATTCACATTTTCTTTGAAAATAAAAAAATATCAAATATTAATAATTATTTATCAGTAATAATTGAAAATAAAAAAGAAAATAATAATAATAACGAAAAAGAAAAAGAAAAAGAAAAAAATAAATACAATCCTTTCATTCAATCAAAAAGTAAATGTGGTTATTTAGGAATTAATAATTTAGGAAGCATATGTTATATGATAAGTGTTATTCAACAATTTTATATGATTCCTTTATTTAAACGTGCGATTTTAACAGTTGATCTTCCAAATAATGTTGATAATGTAACATTTCAACTTCAAAAAATGTTTAGTTATTTAACGTTTTCTAAAAAACAATTTTATGACCCAAAAGATTTTGTTTTTAGTTTTAAAGATTATGATGGAAATCCTACAAATCCTTTAGTTCAATGTGATGCTCAAGAATTTTTGGGAAGGTTTATTAATCAAATTGAAGATGATTTAAAAAATACTAATTATAAATATATTTTAAATAACATTTTCGGCGGAGAAATTCATCAAATTTTGACATGTCAAAATCCAGATTGTAATTTAACAAAAACAAAAAAAGAAGTAATTAATTTTTTAAGTTTAGACATAAAAAATTGTAGTAATTTAAATCAATGTTTAGCGAAATACATTCAAGAAGAAAATATTGATGATTACAATTGTGAAAAATGTAAATTAAAAGTTTCATACATAAAAAATGTTTTAATAAACAAACTTCCAAATATTTTAATAATTCATTTACAGCGAATTGCATTTAATTATCAAACCTTTGAATTAGAAAAAATAAACACAAAAGTTGATTTTTCCCGCGAAATAAATTTAAAAAATTACACAACAAATTTAGATAATAATTCAATTTCATCAGAAAATTTCGAATATTTTTTAATAGGCGTTTTAGTTCACAGTGGAACTGCGCAATATGGACATTATTTTTCTTTAATTAATACGAAAAATGAGAAAAATAAATGGGTAAAATTTAATGATAAAACAGTGATTGATTATAATGCAAATAATTTAGAAATTGACACTTTCGGAGGAGAAAAAATTGAAGCTGAAGAATATTATGAAGATTTTGGGGAAAGTGCTTATATGTTAATTTATGAAAAGAAAATTAAAAATTATGTTATGATTAAAAATGATGAAATTAATGAAAATGAATGTGAAAAATTTAAATCTGAAAAAGATGTTTTTGTTAATGTTAAAAATGTGGAAAAAAATGGAAAAAATGTTTTTATTGAAGATATTAATGAAAAAGATGTTATTTTTAATTATGATGATGCGTTTGATTATATTAATAAAATGTTTGATGATGATAAAAAAATTAAATTTTATAATGAAATTATTGAAGAAAATATTAAATTTTCGAATGATAAGAAAATTTATGTGAAATTTTTTAAAGATTTTTTGGATAATGTTAATAAACAATTAATTTCTTTAAAAGAAAAAATTGATGAGAAAGAATTCGAAGAAAAATATAAAAAATATGAAGATTTTATTTTAAAATTTATGTAAAAATAATTTAAAAATATAAATAAATTAAATAATAATAATATTTTAATAATTTAATAATTTAATATTTAATAAAATAATAATATAATCATAAAATTAATTTTAAATTAAAAAAAAAATTAATAATAAAATTTTTTTATGTCTTCAAATAAAGAAGATAAAAATAATAATAATAACAATAACAATAATAAAAATTCACAAAAAGAAAATAATCCCAATAATATTAATAATTCAATTCGACATAGTTTTATAAACAATCCAAATATAATAAAAAATTCCAATTTATCTCAATCAAAAAAAATAGAAAATAAAATCTCTTCAAAATCATCCTCGCAAAACATAATTTCATTAATGAAAAAATTAGAACCAACCGAAAAAAACAAAGAAAAAAACAATAATAATAAAAACAATTTAGAATGTTCATTTAAAGACATTTCTCAAATCGAACAAAATAACAATTTCATTTTATCAGAAATTGACAATTCATTATTCAAAGAAGAAAACATTAACGAAACAATTTTTTTATCTAAATTAAAATATTCGATGCCTTCAATGTTAAATGATTCTTCATATGAAAGTATTCAATTAGGCGAAATTTTTAAAGAAAAAATAATGAACGCAAAATCAGGCGAAGAAATAATTTTACCTGAAAGAAAAATAATAATAAATTATTTAATAATTTCTCATTCAATTAAAATTGTAGGTCAAACATCTTCGCAAATTGAAATAACAGATGGACCAATTCAAATTAATATTAATGATGAAAATAATAATGAAAGTGTTAAAATAAATTTAGTTAAAATAATATTTAATTTAAAAGATTTAAATTACAATGATGAAAATAAAAAATATTATTTGTTTGAATTAATTGAAGGAAGTTTGCTTGAATTAGAAGATTGTGACATAGTTTGTATTAAAGAAAATAACAATGATATTAAAAAAAAAACTGTTGCTTTCGCAATGTATCAATGTCAAGTAAATAATAATAATAAATTAATATCAATTTTGACAATTACAAACACTAGAATTGATAGTTTTTATCAAACAATTCGAGCAGGAGAAAATTGTATAATTAATATTAATAAAAGTGCAATATCAAATAATTTTGGAAAAAGTATTGTTATTATTAATCCACTTATTATTAAAATAAATGAAACGAGATTTGAATATAATAATTGTTCGGTTTGTGTTAAATATGATGAAAAAAATTTTTTAGATGAAAATAGACAAATTTTCTTCGATAGAAATGATTTTGAAGGTTGTTTAGGAAGTTCAATTTTGATTGAAAGCACGTTATTATTGAAAAAAAATATTAATGTAATTTTATCTAATAATAATTTTAAATACAGTCGATTAGACAATGTTTTATTATCGGAAATTAAATATTCAACATTGGAAATAAAAAATAACATTTTTGAAAATAATAAAACAAATGGACTTAAAATAAAAAGATGTTTTAATAATGAAGAAACTGAAAAAAAAATAATAATAAATAAAAATACTTTTCAAAATAATTGTGAAAATGGTTTAGTAATTATGGATTGCATTGCGGAATTAAATCAAAATAAATTTATTAAAAATCAACAAAGTGGAATTTTTTTTTGTAATTTAGAAGAAAATTCAATAGAATCTAAAAAATATTTTTCTAAATTACAGTCAACTTTTGCAAGTTCTGATGCAATTTTTGAAGAGAAAAATGTTTCTTTTTTAAATAATAATATTTTTTGTGAAAATGGTGAATCAGGATTGAAAATTAATAATTATTATTTTAAAGTTTTTCTTGAAGAAAATATTTTTAAAGAAAATAATAAACATGGAATAATTATTGATTTAAATTATAATGAAAATGGAAATATTAATAATAAATCAGAATTTGAAGATAAAATTAAAAATTTTCAAAAATGTGAACAACCACAAAATTTTGCGAATTTAATTGTTTCAAAATGTGTGATTGAAAAAAATATGAAATCTGGAATTTATTTTAATAATTGTTTAATTTATTGTGAAAAAACTTTTATTGTAGATAATTTAGATTATGCGATTTTTACTGATAAAAAAGAATTTCAAAATTGTTTTAAAGAATCTAAAAAATCGAATAAAAAAAATGTTATTAAAGGTAATTTTGGAGGTTCTTGGGGAAATATTTCTTTTGATTCTAAAAATATTTGTAATATTTCTTGTTTTTCTTGTGGGAATTCTAAAATAAAAAAAAAATAAATATCGAAAAAAAAGTTGGAATTTATGAAAATAAAAAAGAAGAAAAAAATGATAATTCAAGTTCTGATAATAATAATAATAATGATAACAAAAAATAAATTGTATATATTAAAAAAATAGATTTTGTATATTTTTATTTTAAATTAAATGAAATTAATTAATAATAAGAAAATAGTTTCAATTATCGATTATTGTTATTATTATATATAATATTAATTATAAATTCTATAATATATATTTTTCGGTTTAATATAAATATATTAAAAAATAAAATATTATTAAAAATTGTTTATATTATTTATTTGTTGATAATATATATATTATAATATTAATAAATATTAATAATTTATATTATTTTTCATATAAAAATAAATAATATTATAATATTGCTTTTTAATTATTTTTTAATTTTTTTTATTTAATTTAGAGTAAAAATATTTTGATAATGAAAAATTATTTTATATATTTGTTTAATAAAATATTTTTTTAAATATTTTTATAGTGAAAAATTATTTTATTGTATAATAAATAAATAAATATATTTATATCAATGTTAATGATTTTATAAAAATAAATTAAAATAAATCATATAAATTTTTTTAACTTTAAATAATTTTATTATATTTTTTTATATTATAAATATTAATATTTAAACTTTATATTCATTAAAACTTATATTTATTTAATAAAAAAATTATATATTTTTATTATTTTCTAAAAAATTTATATATTTAAAATGTTTGATTTATTAAATATATTTTTCTTGAAAACTTTTTTTAAATAAAAATTATCAAATTTTAAAAAACTCATATATTAATTGAAAATAATTTTATCAATTTTATTATTTCAACTAAAAAATTATTTTTATTAAAAACAAATATTAATAAATATATAATAATTAATTATTAAAATAATTATTTACTTTCAATTATATTTGTTTTTAATTTATTTATTTCTATTTTTAAATTACTCAATGTTTATAAAAGATAAAAAAAAATATTTTAATCTAATTTATTTTTAAATATTATTTTCTTCTTCTAATTTATTTATTTTTGAATTTGAATTTTTCATTTCATCTTCTGAATTTTTTTTATATTCACTTAATTTTGTTTTTAAAGTATTATTTTCATTTTCAAGTAATATATATTTTTGTTTTTGATTTTCAATTTCATTTATTTTTTCTTTAAGTTGATTATTTAATTTTTCGTTTTCTTTTTTTAATGCATTTCTTTGAAATGATAATTTTTCAAATTGTTCTCCTGCTCCAATTTTATCATAATTATCTAATTTTTTTTGCATTTCTTCTATATATTTATTTTTTGCTTCTAATTCAGTTTTATGAAATGTTATTTGATCATTTAAATCTTGATAATTTTTAATTGTTTTAGCTTTATCTTCAATTTCTTTAGATAATAATTCATTTGATTTTTCCAAATTTGAATATTCAATTAAAATTTCATTTAATTTAGTTTTATATGAATTTAATTCATTATTTTCTGATTTTAAAGTATTATTTTCTTTAGTTAATGATTCAATTGTTTTTTCCAAATTTGTCATTTCATTTAATTGATTTTTATATGATTGCATTTCATTATTTTCTAATTTTAAGTCATTATTTTCTTTTACTAATTCTTCATTTATTTTTTTTGTTTTATCTAGTTCTTGTTCTAAACTTACAGATAATTCCATAAAATGTGAAAGAGACTTATTTAGTTCATCCATTATGAAAAAATGAAAAAAAAAAATTAAAAAATAATTAATAAATTCATTTTAATAATTAATATTATTTTTATTAATTTATGATTGAAAAAGAAGAATCTCTTATTGATAAAGAATTAAACAATAAAAATCAAATAATATCAAATAATGAAAATAAAAAATCTAATGATTCAAATGACCATAATAATTATTATGTTGTTTTTATGAATAATAATTTATTAAATGATAATTCTACTGAAACAAATAAAATTTCAACATCAAAATATGAATGGTTCAATTTTTTTCCTAAAATGTTAATGGAACAATTCAGTCGAATGGCAAATGCTTATTTTTTAATAATTGCTGTATTACAATCAATTAAAATAATTTCTTATAGTAGTGGAACTCCTGTAATTTTATTTCCTTTAGCATTTGTTGTAGCTTTAAATGGAATAAAAGATTTTTTTGAAGATTATAAAAGAAAAAAAAGTGATAATATTGAAAATAATAGTAAAATTTTAGTATTTGATAAAAATAAAAATGAATTCATAAAAAAAAAATGGAAAGAAGTAAAATTAGGTGATATTGTAAAAGTTTTAAATGATGAACCTTTTCCAGCTGATTTATTATTATTAAATTCAAGTGAAAAAGATGGAATTTGTTATGTTGAAACAAAAAACATCGATGGAGAAACAAATTTAAAATTCAAACAAGCAAATAGTAAATTAAAACAATTTAGTGAAACAAGAGAACAATTAAATTCATTTAGTTTTGCAATAACAACAAAAATGCCAAATGAATTTATATATCAATTTAACGGAACAGTTTATAATGTTGATTCAAAAGGAAATCTTAAAAATAAAAAAGATTATATTTTTGTTGATTTTAATAGTTTTTTACTAAGAGGAAGTAAATTAAAGCAAACAGAATATATTATAGCTTCTGTTATATATATTGGACCTCACACAAAAAGTATGATAAATTCTCCTAAAGCAAAAAGCAAACATAGTAGTGTTGAAAAAATTATGAATATTCAAATTGTTTCTATTTTTTGTTTACAAATATTATTATCTTTTATTGCTTCTTTGGCAAATCATTTTATAGTAGAAAAAAATAAAAATAAATTAGTTTATATTTTTTTAGAAATTGTTAGTAAAAAAAAAAGTATAAATGATATTAATGAAATGCATACAATAATGGGAACTTGGATATTAATTTTTACAAATTTTGTTCCAATTAGTTTGTTAGTTACAATGGAAATTGTTAAATTTTTTCAAGGAATAATGATGGGATGGGACATTGATATGATAGATAAAAAAAGATTTATTAATGCAAAAGTTCAAGCAAGTACTTTAAATGAAGAATTAGGACAAATTAAATATATTTTTAGTGATAAAACTGGAACTTTAACAAAAAATCACATGAATTATAAAGCAATGAGCATTGGATTAAATATTTATGGAGAAATTGATTCAATTAAAAATGATAATGTAATAAAAAATGATGATATTATTTTAAAAGATAATTATGGTGATATTGAAAATGTTGATTTTAAAGATGATAATTTTTTAAATGATTTTAAAAACAAAAATGATGATGATTTAATTGATCATTTTTTAAAATGTTTAGTATTTTGTAATACAGTTATAATAGATAGTAAAAAATTTTTAAAATCTAATTTAATTGAATATCAAAGTTCAAGTCCAGATGAAAGAGCATTAATTTATTTTGCAAGAAGTGTTGGATACATATTTAAAAACAGAACAATTGAAAATGAAATCGAAATTGAAATTGATAATAAAACATATACATATAAAGTTCTTAATATTTTAGAATATTCCAGTGAAAGAAAAAGAATGAGCGTTATAATTAAAACACCTGAAAATGAAATAATTTTATATTCAAAAGGAGCAGATTCAATGATTGAAAAATTATTAAAATCAAATTTAAAAGATTCAGAAATATTAATTCAAACAAACAAAAATTTAAAAACTTTTGCTAATAAAGGTTTAAGAACTTTAATGATAGCATATAGAAAATTAAATGAAGAAGAATATAATGAATTTAATAAAAAATATATAAAAATATCTTTAGATGTTAATAATAAAGAAGAAAAACTTCCTTTATTATACGATGAAATTGAAGTAAATCTTGATTTAATAGGTGCAACAGCAATAGAAGATCAATTACAAGATAATGTAGATGATACTATTGAAAGTATATTAAAAACTGGAATAAAAGTTTGGATGTTAACTGGAGATAAAATGGATACTGCAAAAAATATTGCTTTGAGTTGTAAATTATTTAAAGAAAGTATGAATATTATTGAAATTGAAGAAAATATAAATAAAAAAGATTTAGAAAATAAATTAAATAATATCATTCATACAAATAATTTTACTAATAATAAAATTGAATATGGGTTATTAATATCTTCTGAAGAAATAACATTAATTTTTAATAATAACTATCTTTTACAATTATTTTATAAAATATGTCTAAGATGTGAAAGTGTTGTCTGCAGTAGAGTAAGTCCAAAACAAAAAGCAGAAATGGTTTCATTAATAAAAACAAGTAATAACGCAATAACATTAGCAATAGGAGATGGAGCAAATGACGTAGGAATGATAACAACGGCAAATGTAGGAATAGGAATTCAAGGAATAGAAGGAACTCAAGCAGCAAGAGCAAGTGATTATGTAATAACAGAATTTCAATTTTTAAAAAAATTATTACTTTTTCATGGAAGAGAAGCATATAGAAGAAATTCATTTGTAATATGTTATAATTTTTATAAAAATGTAGTTTTTGTTTCTCCAATGTATTTTTTAGGATTTTTAAATATTTTTTCAGGACAAACATTATATGACCCATGGATTCATCAATTTTATAATATGGTTTATGCTGCAGTTCCTCCAGTATGGTATGGAGTATATGATTTAGAATATGAAAGTGAGACTCTTATGAACAACCCAAAATATTATATTCAAGGAATTTATAAAAAATTATTTCATTATAAAAGATTCTGGAATTTTATATTAATAGGTTTTTTTGAAGGAATAATTATATTTTATTTCACTTTTAGTGCTTTTAAAGTAGATGCAAAATTTGGAAAAACTGTTGATTTTTGGTGTTATGGCTCTGTTATTTATGCTTTATGTGTAATATTAGTTAATTTAAAAATCGCAATGTACACAAACACTCATACAATAGTAAGCACAGTATTTTTAGCATTAAGTGTTTTAGCTTATTTTATAACAGTTATTATTTTTTCACATTTAATATATTTCACAATAACAAATAATGATTCTAATGTTTTTTTAGACCCAAAGTATTTTTTCACAATGTTAGAATCAATTGCATTGATACAAATTTTTGAATATGTTTTAAGAAAATGTTTATTATTTTTTGGAATAGTTAAAGAAGGTGATAAATTAAGTCCTTACAAAGAAAATATAAATTTTTATTCATCTGACAATCTATCAAATATGATAAAAAGCCATTCAAATTCTTCCTGTAAATCAGAAGATTTAAAAACAGAAAATGAGTTAAATACTATAAATAATGATATATAAATTAATTAGTATTAGTAATTTATTTAAAAATGATTTATAATTATAAATTAACATATAAACATAAAAATAATAATTTAAATTATTTTTAAGAAAATTAAACTAAAATTTTTATATTATAAAATTAATTAAAAAAATAATAAATATTTAAATGGAAACTCCTTTAAAATCAACAGGATTTTCAAATTTTAAACAAACAGGTTCAACAATGACTGGAACTAAAACATCTTTTAATAAACATTCACAACAAAGAAAAATAAATCGATCTCAAAAAAAAAAAAAAACAGAATTAATTCCACAAATATCAGATAATACATTATTAACCATTGATATTTTATATGAAATAATTAATAAAAGTTGTGAAATAGGAGAATTTCATTTTGTTCATAAAAAAAATCAAAAAAAATATGAAAATAGAGAATGTAAGAATGAATTAAATTTTATATCAGAAGACAATTTTTTTGATGGAAATGTTTTTGATGAAAATATAAAAATTTCAAAAATAATTAAAAAAATAATAAATATAGATAAAAATTTTGGAAGATTAATTTTATATGATTTTGATACTGAAAATTATTGTAGAATCATAAATTTAAATAAATTTTATGAAAAAGACACTAAAATTATTGCATATGAACTATATGAAAATGTTATTAATGTTGAATGTAAAATATTATTATTATATGAAAATTTCAATTTTTGTACAATTGATTTAATTAAATTATTAAATGAAGAAAATAATGATTTAATTAATTTAGAAAATTCAAAATCAGAATATTTCAATTTTAAACCTTATTTAAATATTCCAGATGTTAATAATTTTACACCAAATCTTTCAAATAAAATGAAAATTTTAATGTTTCCAAAAAGTTGTACTAATAATAACAATAATATAGTTATTAATTTTAGTCAAATAGCAGGAAAAATTTTACTTTTTAATTTTTTAAGTTTTAATATTATAAATAATTTTATAATTAATCCCGAAGATTATTCTAAAATAGATAATGAATATATGACATTATTAAAAACTTTTTTAAATAAGATATTTCAAAAAATATGGACACTATCTCAATATTTTTATTTTAAAAAATTAATTGAAGATATAAATAATAATAAGAAAGATTTTTCAAATTATAAAAAATTAACAATTTTAATATTAACTAATGATAAAAATTTAGATTATAATGAATTTGATAGTTATGCATTTCCTTTTTTAGAAAATGAATTTTTAAGCAATATTAAAAAAGAAAATAATTATAAAAACACTTATAATAATTTAATATTACCAATAATATTATATAGCCTTAAAAATGATACTAGAGTAAACATATTTTTATTATTAAATAAAATAATTGATTTTTTTGATAAAATTTATAATTGTTCAATTTCATCAAGTAAAAATGATTTAACTTTAATTAATGGAAAATTTAAAATTTATCAATTATTATTTTTACAATGTTTTAATAGAAATATAAATTTAGAAAAATTATTTAAAGAAAAAGATACAAATAATTCAGGTTATTTATCTTATAATGATATATATGAAATATTAAATAATTTACCAATTGGAATAACAAATGATAATATAAATGAAATATTATCAACTTATTATTTATTTGATGAAAATAATAATTTTATGTTTAATTATTTATTATTATTAGAAGAACAACAGATTACCCAAATTGTTTTTACAAGTTCTTTAAATTTAATTCCAAATAATAGATATCAATGTGGTTTTTTTATAAATGATCAAATAAATATAGAAGAAAAACAAGAATTTAATATAAATGATGAAAATATAAAAAAAATAAAAAGAAAAGATTCATTTGATTTTGATTATTATGATCCTATAGAAGAAGATGAATCTTTTAAAGAAAATGATAATAATAATATTGAATCTGATTTCAATTTTTATAATATAATTCAATATTTAATAAATTCATGTTTTCAAAGTGAAATTACAGATATTATTTATTTAGAAAATATTAATATGCTTTTTTTAATAAGCCCATATAGTTATAATATATCAATATTTAAATATGAAACATCAAATTCATTAAGTCCAAGAATTTTAAATAAAATAGGAGAAATTAATTTAAATTCCGCTTATGAAATTTCCCCGAAATTTATTGATTTTATTCCAGAAAGAAATTTATTAATAAGTCAACGTTTTAACAAATTTTCATGCGATATTATTTTAATAGATATATATAATGACATAATTTCCAATCAAGATTCAGAAAAATTTTTAAATATAGAATTAAAAGATAAAAATATTATAGAAGATCAATTAAGTTTTGATAGAAAAGCTCCAAATAATTTAAAGAATATATTTATTAATTTTAAATATTTAATAAATAATGAATTATTTTTATTCTATTCTAATAATGATATAATAATATTAAATCCAAAAAGTCAACAATATGAATTAAGTTTTAGATTACAAAGTCCAAGTGAATATGTTTATTCAAAAATATGTAAAGATATTTGTGAAACTCCTTCAGAAAAAGTAGGAAAAACTCCTTATTTTTTAATTAAATCTTTTTATATTAAGCCTGGAATAAAAAATATAAGTATTTTTTCCTTAGGAAATATTTTAATGGGTAATAATTATATGAAAAAAAATTTAGATTCAAATTTAGATTATTTAATTATAATAACAAATGATAATAAAATTTTTACATATTCAATTATTCAAAAATATATAAAACAAAAAGCAAAAGAAATTGATAATCCAATTCCTCCAAATGAACTAGAAAAAATATATAATAAATCATTTGAAAATTTACAATATTCACTAAATAAATATGATAATATTTTTTTAAATAATATTGAAAATTATTATAATATTATAATTAGAAATAGAAATGAAAATTTATTAGATATTTTAAATAGCATAAAAGAACATATTTTATATAAAAATAAAAAATTACAATTCAATCCTCATAATTATAAAATAGAAGATATTCATTTATTAATAAGAATAATGAAAAATTTAAATCTTAAAATAGAATCTAATAATATTATTAATATGTACCCAAAAATTCAAACTGAAGAATTATTAAATAGTCAAAATGAAGAATATTATAAAACTGAATTATTTCCAGATGTTATAAAAAATTATTCTGATGAAAATAAAACATATAATTTTTTTACATTAAATATACCAAAAATGAAAAATTTAAATACTAATTTATTATCAAATTTAAAAACAAATAAAACTCCTTATGATAGTGCAATTAAAAAATTATGTTTTTATGCTTTTAATGAAAAAATTAGAATGAAAAACTTTTTTGAAAAAATTGACATTAATAATGAAGATATTATTAATTATAAACAATTTTATGATGGAATTGATAAATTAGGTTTAATTAGTAATAATTATTTATATGAAATAGAAATTGAATCAATTTTTAAAAAAATGGATATTCATAAAACAAATCACATTACGAATGATGAATTTATACAATTTTTTGATAAATTAAATTATAAAACAATTTTTTCAATATTTCAAAATGAATTAAATAAACGTAAAATGGATTTTAGTATAAATTTTGATTATGAAGAATTTTTTGAAAAAATGCCTGAAAATGTTAAATTTGAAAGAATAAAAAATATTTTTAATAAAATAAAAGAATTTTATAATGAACAAGAAAAAACAGATGAATCAACAATAAAAAATATAATGATTGATTTATCAAAACATATAACAAAAAAAGATATTAATTTTAGTTTCAGTGATGGTTTTATATTTTATGACCAATTTAAAAAATTTTTAAATTTAATAAATTATGAAATTGATGAAGAAACATTAAAAAAAATATTTTGTTATTTTGATTATGATAATAAAAATTTATTTATTTACACTAATTATTTTAATGAATTTTTACATAATAATGAAGATGGTTCTTATCATCAAATAGATTTAGATTTTCAATATAATGAATTTGAATTTTTATTAATTTGGTTGAGTGTATTAAAAAAATTATTAAAATATTGTTTAATCACATTAGAAATTTTGCCTGAAAATTTCACTGAACAATGTTTATTATCTAAAAAATTTAATAAAAATATTGTTATTTTAGATTACATTCCTACTTTAATGTTGAAAGAAGATTTAGAAGAAAAAAAATTAAATTTTAATGAATATCAAAAAAAATTATTATATGATTATTATTTAGATATTTATAATTTTGGAATTCTTTTTAAATATAATTTAAATACAAAGTTTGATAATATATTAAAATTTATAAATGATTCAAATATTTTTGACTTCAAAAAATATGATATTTTTAATGGAATTCAAAATGGAAATTATATAAATGAACAAAAAAGAAAATTAGAAATTCAAAAAAAATATTTTAATGAAAATTATTTAAAAGATCAAATTAATATTTTTGATATTAATTGTTCTTTATTAACTTATTTTATTCAATTAAAATTTAATGATATTAATAATTTATTTAATTATATTAAAACTTTTGATGAAAATAAAGATAATTTTTTAACTCAAAATGAATTTGAAAGTTTTTTAAAAATTATTTTACCATCAAATATTTATACAAATATTTTAGGAAAAAGTTTAATTAATCAATTTTCTGAATATTATACTTTTATAAATGAACCAACAATTCCATATATAAATATAAACAGATTTATTTTATACATAATTTATAACTCAAATAAAAATAAAATATTAAATCAAAATATTAATCATCAAGATTTAACATTTAGTAATATTGATGATTTATATAATTCAATGTTAAAAACTGTAAATACAATTGAATTATTTAATAATGTTGGTAATAATTTATTAAATGAATCTTTTGAATTTTTAAATAATATGAAAAAAAATATTTATTCAGGAATTGTTATTTTAAATAAATATTTATATATAGATAAAATTTTAAATAAGTTAAATGCTAAAGATCATAAAATTTTAGATTATTTAAACTATTATATGAATATAAGTAATGACATTATTGTTGATAAATTTTTAAATCGAATGAAAAATAGTATAAAATACAAAACAAAATTAGATAATTTAGATAATGTTGATATTCATAAAGAAGATGATGAAGAAGAAATTGATGAAAATAATGAAAAATCCCAAAAAATTAATAATAATGAAATATTAAATATAGAAATTCCAATAGTAAGAATTAATATTATAGATACAAGAGAAATGTTAAATAGAAAAATATATCAATGTAATATGATTGAAAATTTTGATTTTTTCCATACAGAATTACAATGCATTGTAAATATTACTAAAATAAGAAAAAGTTTTTTATTACAAGAAATTAGTTCAGATGGAAAAAATTTATTAGAACATATTTTATTTAGTTTAAAAGTTAATCATTATTTACAAAAAAATGACAAAGATAATTTATTTGTTAAAAATTTTGGAATATTTTTTAAACAGGTTATAATAAATAAAAAACTTGAAGAAGAATTATTTATTGTAAATGAAAAAGTAGATAAAAATGAATTTATTTCAATGTTTAATTTGATAAAAAATAATGGAGGTTTATTACAAATTCCAGAATATATAAATTCAGATATGACTTATTATATAATAAGATTTTGGGGAAAAATAATTTTAGATATATTATTAAAATTTCATAATTTGAATATTTCTTTAAAATTTTTTAATTTAAAAGATTTTTATTTATCATATGATGGAAAAAGAATAAAAATGAATAATATTTTAACATATTTTAATACAAATGATAAAGGAGAAATTTTAAACGGACCTGATTTAATTAAAATATTAATTTTATTAGATAATGTTTCTCAAAGTGATTTTTCTGAAATAGATATTAATAAATTAAATAAAATATATTCTAATAGTTTCTTACCACCTGAATTTTTTATTCATGACAATTTTTATCATACTAATAAAATGGATGTATGGAATTTTGGTATGTTATTATTTAATATATTATTTGGATTTTTACCAGAAAGTTTTTATGAACAATTAAAAAATTGGTGTAAAAATTTTACAAATTTAAATTTTGAAAATGTTATAAAAAAATTTCCTCGAGATATTATAGGTAGACACTTTTTTTATAATCCCTTTTCTAATGTTAAAGAAATAATAGAAGATAAATTTTATTTTATTAAAGTTTTAAAATTAAAAAGTTTTAGTGGAATAATAAATAAAAAATATATTAATTTATCAAATGAAAATAATAAAAGTTTAAATGGTTTAGGATTAATTTTAGATTTAATAAATTCTTGTTTACATATAAATTCTAATAAAAGACCAAATTTAAATATATTAAATAAATTCTTTTTATTTAATTTAAATGAAGATGAAGAAATTTTATGTTCAAGATTTTTAGATAATGCACTAACATTTTATAGTCCAGAAATAATAGTTATTAAAAATATGGTAATTCCTTTAAGAAATATATGTTGCAATGTTATTAAAAATGAAGAAAGTAATTTATTAGAAGTAAATAATTATGAAAATTATATTTTAAATGTTATTGAAAAATTATTTGAAATTATAGTCGGAAACAAAGAAGATGAATTAGATAATAATGAAATATTTGAAGAGAAAAAAAATTCCGAATTTAATTTTGTAAAAAATCCTTCATTTTTCTATAAAAATTCAGAAATTATAAAATGCATAATTGATAATAAAGTTTTTGATTTATTAAACTTTTTAATTTTGAGACATTTTTATTATAATTTAAAATTATTCCAACAAACATATGAAGCAACTTCATCTTTAGATTATTACACTCAAATGAAAAATTCTGCAGGTTATTTAATTTCTCATTACATAATATTATTAAATAATTGCATAGGATTAATGAATTCTTACGACAATACATTATCATTATATGTAGAAGATATTCTAATTTATATAATTAAAATATTCATTGGTGAAGAAAATAATTTATTAAGTACTTTATGTGATTATAGAGATTCTGAAGATGAACTAAAAAAATATATTTTATTAAGAACTTTTCAACGTTCAGAAAATATAATTTTATCAAATGGTTTTGTTGAAGATGAATTAGATAGAGTTTTTTCAGTTAGAAATATAAATAAAGAATTACATGAGATACCAACATATTGGTGTCATGAATTATACTATTTAACAATAGATTTATTTAAAGAAGCTTTTGGAGAAAATTGTAGTGGAAATTATAAATATATTGTAATTAAAAATTATTTTATGGCTTTAAATGATTATTCAATAAATATTGAAAATCCTTTATTAACTCATAATATAAGTGATTATGTAACTTATTTTGGAAATTATTCAGTTAAATTAACTAATGATTTTGTTAATTCTTCATATGTTAATGAAATATTAAAATTAAGTGAATGTCAATTTAATATATTAAAAACAGATAATGAAGAAATAAAATTAAAAACATTAAAATATATAAACACATTATTTAAAGGAAAGAATCAATATAAAATAAGAGCTTGTTTTGATTATAAAATTCATTTTATAATTCAAAAATTTTTATTTACTTATAATGAATCTTTAAATGTTAAAAAAGAGATTTATGATATATTAAAAGAAATAAGTATTAATTTAATAAATTTAACTGAAATTGGATGGATTTTTGGAAATAATTATAAAAAAAATGAAAAATTACAATTAAATGAAAATATTTTTGAAAATGGATTATCAAATTGGACATCGAATTTTAATTTAATAAACTTTATGAAAAAAATATTAGAAAATCCTCATTGTTATATATTATATTATTCAAATAGATTTTCTGGAATTAAAAATAAAAAGAATTATTTTTATACATTTATGAAAGAATTTGGTTTAATTTTTTCAAGTCCATTATCTTTAAAACCTTTAATGAGAATATTACAAAGAGGACATGAAGATTTTGATTTAAAATTAAATTGTTTAGAAATATTATTTAATTTATTACTTAGTAATGATAAAAAAATAATATTTAATTTTAACATGAGTACATGTAATTTTTATGAAATTCTAATTGAAATGTTAAAAACTTCAATTAAAATAGAAAAAAATAATAAAAAATCAATAGAAAAAAACGAAAAATTTAAAAGTACAGTAAAAGATATAATTGATATATTATTAAAAATAGAAAATCCTTATATTATAAGTCAAATATATTCAAGTCCTTCAATGTTAAAATACATGGAAGAAATAAATTATAATTTTATACCAAAATTAGAAATAGAAGAAATTGAAAATGAAATAAATAAAACAAAAGATATTTTTAATTTCACTGATCTTGAAGATAAAATATTATTTTTAATAATGACATTTAAAACATGGTTATTTAATTCAAATGATGAAATTATTCAAATAAATATTGAAAAAATAAAATTAATTTTAAACGGTTTTATTCATATTTTTGATTCTGAATTTGAACAAGGTTATTTAAATAATAATAAAAATAATTTAATTTTTAATATTGTTAAATTATTTGATTGGATTTTTCAAAAAAATTTATACGAAAAAATTTTATTTCCTTTAAATGATATTAATTATACAATGAATAATATAATTAATTTTTGTGATAAAATTAAATTAGGACTTGAAAAACAACAAAAATTAATAATTAATTTAAATAAAAATTATAATATAAATGAAAATAAATTAGAAAATAAATCAGTAAAAAAAAATTTAAAGAATAATAGTATTAAAATAAATCCTTTTAAAGAAAATAAATATATATGCTATAAAATTTATAATTTTATTTTAATTAAATTACAAAAAATAATTTTTTCGATTTTTGATAAAAATGATGATAATTATAATGATTTATTTTTAAAAATCAAATTTGGAAAAATATTTTCTGAAATAATTTGTTTAGAATATCAAATTTTATCACTATTTTTGTCACAAGAAAACATAGATATAACAATTTTAGATAATTATATGATAGAATCAAATTTGCGTTTGAAAACATTTGATAATATTATTAATTTAACAAATAAATTTGATGAAATTAAATCACAATTATTAAAAAATGAATTTATTAACTTTTTATTTAAAAATTTAATATATGATTTTAGAAGCTTTAGAACAGATTATTCAAAACTTAGTTTAGAATTTATAAAATATAAAAAATTCCCATTAAGAACAGAAGCAATGAAAATAATTAATACTATTATTAAAAAATATTATAGTAGATTTAAAACTAAAGTTGATTCATTTATTTATGATGAAATGATAAGAAATATTAAAATAACAAGAATGGTTCAAAATGAATTAGCTATTTTAAGAAATAAATTAAAAGGGGATGAAATTTATATGGTTTTATCTTTATTTAATATTGTTATAAGAAATGATGATAGAGAAATTATAAAAATAATGAATGAAGAAAATGCAAAAGATTATTTTGTTTATTCTGTTCAACAAGAAACAAATATTAAAAAATTATTTCCATTTATAATTGATTATATTAAAAAAGTTGAAGCTGGAATTGAAAATAAATAATTATTTTAATATATTAAAATTATATATTTTTTTATAAAAAAATAATATTTTATTAATATTAAATTTAGTTTTAATTAAAATAAATTTATAAATAATTTTTAATAAATAAAAAAATTTATTTTATTAAATTAAATAAATTTAAAATTATTAAAATATTATAAAAAAGAAAATTATTTTTTTGTACGATTTACTATTCTACTTCCTGTTCTACTTCCTTGTCTACTTCCAGTTTTACTTCCTGTTTTACTTCCACTTCTACTTCCTCTTCCTTCAGGTCTTCTTGGATTTGTAGTAGATGATTTAACAGTTGTTGAAACTTTAGTAGTAATAACATTTTCTTTAATACTATTTAATTTTTCTTCATCAAATTCTTTTTTTTCAGGTTTAGTAAATGAAACACATAAAGTATCAATTTTTTTTTGAGTTCTTGGTTCAATATATTGAGTATCAGTAGTTTTAATATTTGTGAACCCAGCCATTTGAGCATTTGCAATGACTTGTCTTGCATCATATTCTTGCATTACTGAAACAGGTTGATCAATAATAATTTCGGTATTTGCATTTTTTTTTAGTTTAGAAAATAAATTTAGAAACGCAAAAGGTGTTAAAAGGTCAATATTTGAATTTTGAATTTTACATTTTGAAAAAAAATTATTTTGTAAATATTGAATAGAACTAAAACGTTTAGGTTGAACATAATAAATATTATCATCATTGTATTTATCTATTGAATCTACTACTAATGTCATATTATTACTTAATTTATTTGAATTTTTGCTTGATTTTGATTTCATATTTAAATAAAATTTTTTTTATTTGAATATTTTTAATATTTAAATTTTATGTTATAATAATATTTAAAAATAAATAATAATAATAAATATAAAATAAATAAATTATATTTATATTTAATTAATTTATTAATAATCATCTTCATCTTCATCTAAACCAGTGAGATCTTTTTTAATAACAATATCTGAATTTCGAATAGTTTTAATTCTTTTAGTTTTTTTTTTAATTGTGTCTCTTTTTGTAGTTTTTTTTTTAGTTTTTCTATGAACATTTTTTTCTGATTTATTTGATGGTTCAGTATTTAATATTAATTGAGGTTCATCAATTGGTTGAGATTTTCTTTCACATTTATGAAAAGGTTCAAAAACAATATTTTTATTTAATTTATTTTGTAATAATAATTCTTCTATTTTTAATTTATCATTTGGATTTAAAAAATTCCCTTCAACATCGAATTTTCTTAAAACTTTTAATTTTTCTATTAAATTTAATATTGAATACAAACTTTTTGTTGTTAAATTATTATTTTTAAAAGATAAATATTTAATTTGTCTATTATCAATATCAATTTCACTTAAAGATTTAAAATCATCATCTATAAATTTATTATCATCTAATATTAATTCTTTTAATGATTTATTTTCTTTACAATGTTTTATACATAAAGCAAGTAAATCTCTTTTCACACCTAAATTATTTTTACTCATATTTAAAGTTTCTAATATTTTATTTTCTTTTAATCCTTCGAATATTAAATTAATTTCATCTTTTATTCCACAATTTACTAAAGATAATAATCTTAAATTTGTTTTTTTGATAATTAAATCTTTTAAATATTTACAACTTTCTTTTTTTAAAGGATTGTTATCTAAAATTAATTCTCTCAAAGCAATTTTTTCATCTAAAAATTGTATCATATTTTTTATAGCAACATATGTAAGATGATTATTAGACAAATTAATAGAAATTATTTTACTTTCTGATTGTAAATTTTTAAATAATTTAAACACACCATCATCTTTAATTTTATTAGTTTTTAAAGAAATAGAATTAATAAAAGGAAAATATGAAATTATTTTCGATAAACTATCTGCTCCTTTACTAGTAAGTGCATTATTTTCTAAAAATAAATAAGAAATTTTATTTAAATTATTTTCAAATAAAGTTTCTGTTAATATTGCAATTCCTTCATCTCTAATATAATTTCCTCCGATAAATAAACTAATTAATTTTGTATTCGATTTTAAATATTCACAAAAAAATCTTACTCCATTATCTTGAATACCATTGAATGAAATATCTAATGTTCTTAAATATAATTTTTGATTTTTTAATAAATAATCTACTAATAATGTTATTCCTTTATCGCCTAATAAATTATGACTTATAATAAATGTGTTTAATGATGTGTTTTTTAAAAAAAATACATATGCATTTAATATTCCTGTTGAACCTATTTTGTTGTAACTTAAATTTAACGAAAATAAACATTTTAAATTTACTAAAGAATTAAATAAAACTTTACATGAATTATCATCGAAATTATTGTGAGATAAATTTAAAAATTTTAAACTATTATTATTTAATTCTAAAATATTTCCCAAACTTTTTATACAATTTGTATTTAAATTATTGTTACTAAAATCAAGTTTTTGAATATTTATTAAATTTAAATTAGAAAATGGTTTATATAAATAATTAATTGCTGTGCATATTTGATAATTAGTAATAGTAAACGATTTATCTACTTTTTTATCTAATAAAATATATTCAAATAAACCATTGTAAATATAATCTTCTTCATTATTCATAATTCCATATTTTTTATTTATTTTATTTATTAATTCTCCATTATTACCAGCAATATTAAAAATTGATAATTTAAAACTATCAATTTTATCAATTATTTTACTTAATTTTCTTTGAGATTGCAAAGGAGAAATTTTTTTATTGTATGTTTTATCAGTTAAAACAATTGAATGAAAAATTTTTTTTTGTGGGGAATTTTCTCTTTTAATTTGTTTTACAGCTTCACTAATAATAATATTTTTTTGTTTTATATTTTCAATATTATCAACTTCTTTTTTTGTTATTTGAAATTCTTTTCTTATTCTTAAATATTTTTGAAAAATATCCATATTCATAATCAAATTATAAAATTTTGAATTTATTCTTCTTAAAATAAACAATTCTCTAATATTAAAAAGTAACAATAATTTTTTTAATATTTTTTCATCTTTTATAAAATTTATTTTCTTTTTCACAGTTTTTACACTAACAACTGGTTCAGATTCATCTTCATTTTTTTCTTCAGTTATTAAATCTTTATTAATAGTTGATATTTTTTCCATTTCAGAAATAAAATTAATACTCGCTTTTGAATTTCTTATTGAGTTATTTTTTTTCATAACAAAAATTTATTTTTTTATTAAATTATTAATTTTTATTCCAAAAAACAAAATGGAAAAAAAGAAAATAAAATCAATTTCAGGCGCAGTTTCTTTTGGAATGCAAAAAAGTAAAGGTCAACATCTTTTAAAAAACCCAATGATACTAAATGAAATAGTAAATAAATCTGGAATAAAACCAAATGACATAATATTAGAAATAGGACCAGGAACAGGAAATTTAACAATGTTATTATTAGAAGCTTCAAAGAAAGTAATAGCTATAGAATTAGATCCTAGAATGGTAGCTCAATTATTAAAAAGAGTCGCAGTATCTGAATATCAAAATAAACTACAATTAATTCAAGGAGACATTTTAAAACAAAAATTACCTTTTTTTGATTTATGTGTTGCAAACATTCCTTATCAAATTTCAAGTCCCATTGTGTTTAAATTATTAAGTCATAGACCTTTATTTAGAGCAGCTATTCTTTTAATTCAAAGAGAATTTGCAATGAGATTAATTGCAAAGCCGAACACTGAATTTTATTGTAGATTAAGTGTAAATGTTCAATTATTAAGTAAAGTTGAACATATTATGAAAGTATCGAAAAAAAATTTTGTTCCTCCTCCAAAAGTTGAAAGTTCTGTTGTTAGAATTGAACCTAAACATCCTTTACCTAATATTAATTTTATTGAATGGGATGGGTTATTAAGAATATGTTTTAGTAGAAAAAATAAAACTTTAGGAGCGATTTTTAAACAAAAAAAGATTTTAGATATGATTTATAATAATTATAACAAAATAAAAAATATCGATAATAATAATAATAATAATCAAATAAATAATAATAATAATACTGAAAATAATTTATTTGAACAATTTGGAATGGAATTGGATGAAGAAAAAAATAATAATAATAATAAAGAAGATAATGATGAAGAAGATGATGATATTAATATAGATAAAGAAGATAATAATATTGATAATGAAAAAAAAGATAATA
>JAEEGK010006751.1_pt1 | contig 27539 bp, 19 predicted proteins | sample 8958771 | NCBI WGS metagenome assembly JAEEGK01 (sample SAMN16246547, study PRJNA631951) | gut metagenome | biome: gut microbiome; feature: rumen; material: SC-attached | host: Bos | place: Iran: Karaj | collected 2018-10 | reverse complement strand
CGCATTGACCTGGGCACCGCTCCCGAAGACAAGATCAAGGTCTATATGCAGGCCGAAGAAGTCAAGAAGGGTATCGGCAAGGGTGGCGTGAACATCAAGCTGGCCGGTATGCTGGTAGGCCGTGAGATTGAAGTATGGCGTGAACTCCCGCAGAACGAAGAGGAGGAGGACGACGTACTGCTGAGCGAATTCACCGATGTCATCGATCCTTGGGTGATCGAGCGCCTGCAGGCCATCGGTTGCGACACCGCCCGCAGCGTTATGGCTCTGGCTCCCGCAGACATTGCTTCCCGTGCCGACCTCGAGGACGAGACCGTGGAAGAGGTACTGCGCATTCTGCACGAAGAGTTTGAAGATTAATTATTAGAAAAAAAAGGGGTTATTATATGGCAGAAATCAGATTATCGAAACTTATTAAACAATTCAACATCGGGCTTGACACCCTGGTGGAGTTCCTCAATTCCAAAGGCGCCGGCATTGAAGACGCCAACCCCAACCTGAAGGTATCGGAGGAGTTCCTTCCCGAACTGCACAAAAAGTTTGGCAAGGATATGGAACTGAAGGAACAGGCCGAAAAGGTGGACGTCAAGCTCACCGAGATTCTGGACAAAGCCTCCAAGAAACAGGACGAGGAAGAAGACGAGTTTGAACCCGAGCGCGTAACGGTGATCAAGAGCAACAATCTCTCCCGTAACGTGGAACCCGAGCCCGTGGCCGAGCCCGAGCCCGAACCCGAACCGGTGGCAGAACCCGAACCGGTAGTAGAGCCGGAACCCGAACCCGAACCGGAGCCGGTTGTGGAACCGGAATCCGTGGCCGAGCCCGAGCCCGAACCCGAACCGGAGCCTGTTGTAGAACCCGAACCGGAACCTGAACCGGAGCCCGAAGAAGAGGAAGTTTCCGAACCGACCCCTGCGGAAGCTGCCCCTGCCGCCGAAGAAGCCGCTCCTTTCAAGGTGCTGGGCAAGATTGACCTCTCCCAGTTTGACCCCAAGAAGGCCAAGAAGCGCGAGAGAATCAAGGCTTCCGGCTCCCAGAAGGTAGATGTTACTAAGGTACAGGCCGAAAAAGCCCCCAAGAAAAACGACAACAAGAAGCAGCAGCAGGGTGCTGCCGCTGCCCAGCAGGGCGGAAAGCGCAAGAAAGGCGACCGCTTCAAGCCGGCTATGACCGAGGCCGAGCAGGAAGAACTGCAGAAGGAGATCCAGAAGCAGGTGAAGGAAACCTACGCCAAGATGAACGAGAGCACCCGCAACAACTTTGGCGCCAAGCACCGCAAGGAGAAGAGAGAGATTGCCGCCATCCGTTCCCAGGAGGAAATGGAAGCCGCAGCAGCAGAAAACAAGGTGCTCAAGGTAACGGAGTTTGTGACCGTCAACGACCTCGCCACCCTTATGAATAACACGCCGGTGGTCAAGGTTATCGGTGCCTGTATGTCCCTGGGTATGATGGTGTCCATCAATCAGCGTCTGGACGCCGAGACCCTGGTCCTGGTGGCCGAAGAATTCGGATACAAGGTGGAATTCGTAACCGCCGAACTCACCGAAGAAATTCAGCAGCAGGAGCCCGACCGCGAAGAAGATCTGGTGGAGCGTCCTCCTGTGATTACCGTGATGGGTCACGTAGACCACGGTAAGACCTCCCTGCTGGATAACATCCGCAACTCCAACGTGATTGCCGGTGAGGCCGGTGGCATTACCCAGCACATTGGTGCTTACAGCGTAACGCTGGACAGCGGCCGTCACATCACCTTCCTGGATACCCCTGGTCACGAGGCCTTCACCGCTATGCGTGCCCGTGGTGCCCAGATGACCGACCTCGCTATTATCATTGTAGCGGCCGATGACGCCGTGATGCCCCAGACCAAGGAAGCCATTGCCCACGCACAGGCTGCCGGCGTTCCTATGGTCTTTGCCATCAACAAGATTGATAAGCCCGGTGCCAACCCCGACACTATCCGCCGTCAGCTCTCCGAGATGAACATCCTGGTGGAAGACTGGGGCGGTAAGTACCAGTGCCAGGAAATTTCGGCCAAGAAGGGCGTCAACGTGGACAAGCTCCTGGAGAAGGTGCTCTTTGAGACCGACCTCCTGGAACTCAAGGCCAACCCCAACAAGCTGGGAAGCGGCGCCGTGATTGAAAGCTCCCTGGACAAGGGCCGCGGCTATCTGGCCACGGTGCTGGTGCAGGACGGTACGGTGAACGTAGGTGACGTGATCATCTCCGGCAGCTACTACGGCCGCGTCAAGGCTATGTACAACGAACGTGGCCAGAAGGTGGAAAGCGCCGGTCCGTCCACGCCCGTCTCGCTGCTGGGTCTCAACGGAGCCCCCGCCGCCGGTGAAAAGTTCAACATTATGGCCGATGAAAAAGAGGCCAAGTCCATAGCCCAGCGCCGCGAGCAGCTCATCCGCATCCAGGGCATCAAGACGCAGAAGCACCTGACCCTGGAAGAGATTGGCCGCCGTATCGCCATTGGCAACTTCAAGGAACTCAACGTCATTGTCAAGGGTGACGTGGACGGTTCCGTGGAAGCCCTCTCCGACTCCCTCATCAAGCTCTCCACCGAGGAGGTACGCGTGAATGTGATCCACAAGGCTGTGGGTGCCATCAGCGAGTCCGACGTGCTGCTGGCCGAAGCCTCCGACGCCGTGATCATCGGCTTCCAGGTGCGTCCCAGCTCCGAAGCCCGCCGCGCCGCCGAGAAGGAAGGCATCGAAATCCGCCTCTACTCCGTGATCTACGACTGTATCAACGAAGTGAAGGAAGGTATCGAAGGTATGCTGGAGCCCGAGAAGAAGGAAGAAGTCACCGCCACCGCCGAGGTCAAGCAGACCTTCAAGATTTCCAAGGTGGGTACCATCGCCGGCTGTCTGGTGAAGGAAGGCAAACTGGTGAACAAAGCCCAGGTGCGCCTCATCCGAGACGGCATTGTGGTGTACACCGGCGAGCTCTCCTCCCTCCAGAGAGGCAAGGACAACGCCAAGGAAGTGGTTTCCGGTATGGAATGCGGCTGCGGCCTTGAAAAGTACAACGACATCCACCCTGGAGACATCATCGAAGCCTTCCAGATTGTGGAAATCAAGAGAAGCCTCTAAAGCTTCTTCAACCAGTCAATGCTGTCTGGGCCTTCGTTAAAGAGAAGGTCCAGACAGCTTAGTTTTTGGGTGAACCCGCCCATACGGTCCTGGAAAACCTGATAGTAAGGCTGGTCCAGTCCTAGCACTTCCAGAACGGTATCGGGGCGTTTGGGATGCAGGGAATAGCGATAGTCATCGGCCTGCGTATCGGGAGCCACGAAGGCCTTGGTGGGCTCCAGCGTGCAGGCTACGCCGGTTTTCTCCAGCAGAAAATGAAGGGCCTTGAGGTTGAGCGCCCAAAGGGTTTCCGGCTGGGCATCCAGCAGGGCAAAAAGGTCGTCCCTATAATACTCATAGTAGGCTGCCGTCTCGTAGGCGGTGTCCAGGGCCCGCTGTGTGCGCACTACCCAGGGCGTGGAATAGTCCACGCGAACGTCCGTAATGAGCCACGAATCTCCGTGCACCACCGGAACCTGCAGCATCTGCACGCCGTCTCCGGCCAGGATGTAGCAGCGGTTGCGGTAACTCTGTTTCTGGTAATTCTCGCACGCTTCCAGGGAGACCTGAGACGGCAAAACCCTGTCGGGGGACAGGGTCATCTCTCTTGCCAGCAGGGCCAGATAGCTTACCGGCGGAAAGTATGCGGTAGAAAGGAGCACTAGCGCAGGCGGATCTTGGGAATGATGCCGCGCTGAGAGCTGCGGATGAAGCCCAGGATGGTATCCCGGTACTCGGAAGCCGGGAAGTTGGCTTCTATATACTCCAGGGCCTGGGTGGTGTTCATCCCTTTAAAGTAGATGCAGTCGTAAATATCCTTGATCTGGTTCACCTGTTCTTCGGTGAAACCGCGGCGCAACAGACCCACGCGGTTGACGCCTTCGAAGGCAAGGGGCTCGCGGCCGGCCAGGATATACGGCGGTACGTCCTTGGTAATCTTGCAGCGGGCGGCCACGAAGGAGTGTGTACCCACGCGGCAGAACTGGTGGGAGCCGGACTGGCCGCCTACCACGCTCCAGTCTTCCATCTCCGTTTCTCCGGCCAAGCCGGAATAGCTGACCAGGATGCAGTGGTTGCCCACCTGGCAGTCGTGTGCAACGTGTGCATAAGACATAATCAGAGTGTCGCTCCCAATGCGGGTGAGGGCCTTGCCGCTGGCTTTGGTTCCACGGTTGATGGTGGCGCACTCGCGGATGTTCACGCGGTCTCCAATCTCTACCCAGGATTCCTCACCTTCAAACTTGAGGTCCTGCGGGATAGCGCCTACCACGGCGCCGGGGAATACGGTGCAGTCCTTGCCCATCTTTACGTGATTGTAAATGGTGGCTCCGTTCTGAATACGGCAACCGTCACCAATCTCTACGTTGGCGTCAATGAAGGCGAAGGGTCCTACCTCAATATTGTCTCCCAGTTTGGCCTCGGGGCTTACACAGGCGAGGGGATGAATCTTGTTCATAAGCAATTATTTAAGCAAGGCGCGGATGGCCTTGGCCGCTTTTGTGTTGATGGGATGGCCGGGTTTGAAGGCCGTGATGCGGGCGTTCATATAGCCGCCGGCCAGACGGAAATCTCCCAGCAGGTCCAGCAGCTTGTGGCGGCCGCACTCGTCCGGGAAATGAAGGACGGGGTTGTCCATATAGCCGGTGTCGGTGACAACCAGCGCGTTGGAAAGGTCTCCACCCTTGATGAGACCGCCCTTGAGCATAGGTTCAATCTCTTTGTAGAAGCAGAAGGTGCGGCAAGGTGCAATCTCGCTGGCATAATCCGTTTGCTCGTCCCAATGGGCCTGCTGAATGCCCAGCACCGGAGAATTGAAATCCACGGAGATATGGGCCGAAGGAGCCTCGGCCGGCTCAATCTTTACCCAGGAACCCGTTTTAGGGTCGCTCACTTCGATGGCGAGGGGGAGGGTGATGTACTGGCGGGGGACACCCTGGTCTTCCAGGCCATCGGCCTTGAAAGCCTCTACGTAAGGTTCTGCGCTGCCGTTGAGGATGGGCACTTCCTGGTTGTCCAGTTCAATGCGGGCATTGTCCACGCCCAGGCCCGTGAGGGCGCTCATAATGTGCTCAATGGTCACAACCTTGGCTTCACCCACGCTGATGGTGGTGCTGCGGGAGGTGTTGCTCACATTTTCGGCCACGGCCCTTACCTCCGGCTGGTTCTCCAAATCCATACGGTAAAAGCGGATGCCGGTGTCCGCGGCGGCGGGCATCACTTTCATATGAGCATACGTTCCGGTATGCAGTCCCTTTCCTTCGAAACTATAAGTATTATTAAGCGTCTTCTGCGTCATTCCTTATTCTTCTGCTGCACGTTTGAAGAGGGCGTAGGCTTTGATATACTGTTTGGCGTCAATCACCGGCGATCCCAGCAGCGTCTGGCCTTCCTTGCGGATGTTGCCCATAACGCCTCCCTGGGCCAGGATGGTGGTATGGTCTGCAATCTTGGCGTGGCCGGCAATACCTACCTGACCGGCAAAGATGCAGTATTTGCCCACCTCGGTGGAACCGGCTATGCCCGTCTGGGCAGCCATAACGGTATGGTCTCCAATGACCACGTTGTGGGCAATCATACAGAGGTTGTCAATGCGAACACCCTTGCCAATGATGGTGGATTCCATCTGGGCACGGTCTACCGTGGTATTGCAGCCAATCTCTACGTCGTCTCCAATGATTACGTTGCCCAGGTGCTCAATCTTTTCCCAACTGCCGTCCGGACGCGGGGCGTTGCCAAAGCCGTCACCGCCGATGATGCAACCTGCGTGCAGGATCACATTATTTCCAATAATCATTCCAGGATAGATGACTACGCCCGGATAAATGATGCAATTCTTTCCAATGACGGTATTGTCACCAATGGTCACGCGCTCGTGGATGACGGTATTGTCACCAATGGTTACGTGGCGGCCCACATAGCTGTAGGCTCCCAGATAGACCTTCTTGCCAAAGTGCGTGGAGAAGTGCCAGCGGGCCAGCAGGCTGCGGTGCCTTTTGGCCTTCTGTTTCTGGGCCGAAACATATTTGAGCAGGTCTGCAATGGAAGAGTAGGCGTTGTCTACGCGCACCAGGGTGGGCTTCACGGGCTGTTTGGGCTCGAAGGTCTTGTCCACAATGAGGATGGAAGCCTGGCTGGTGTATACGTACTCTTCGTATTTGGGGTTGGCAAAAAAGCTAAGGGTACCGGGCTTGCCGTGTTCAATCTTGGCAAATTTGGTAGCCTTGGCGTTTTCGTCGCCCTCTACGGTGCCCTTCAGAAGCTGGGCTAAGAATTTGGCGGTAAGTTCCATTCCTTAGATGAGAGGTTCGGCCGTCATAGCAGCAGGCTGAGGGATGCCCATCAGCTTGAGGATGGTAGGGGCCACGTTGCAAAGGGCGCCGTCCTTGACGGTCTTAACCTCGTCACCGGCGTTGATGACCACAAACTGAACGATGTTCAGGGAGTGGGCGGTGTTGGGGGTACCGTCGGGGTTCACTTCAAAGTCTGCGTTGCCGTGGTCGGCGGTGAGGAGCACCACATAGTCGTGCTCGATGGCCTCATTCACTACCTCGCCCACCAGTCTGTCAATGCAGGCGACGGCCTGGGTAACGGCGGGATAAATACCGGTATGGCCCACCATATCACCGTTGGCGAAGTTGAGGATAATCATATCCTGCTTCTCGCTGCGGATCTGGGCTATGAGCTTTTCGGCCACTTCGGGGGCGCTCATCTGGGGCAGGATGTCGTAGGTGGGAACCTTGGGGCTGTTTACCAGAATACGCTCTTCGTTCTCGAACACGGTCTCGCGGCCGCCGTTGAAGAAGAAGGTAACGTGGGCGTATTTCTCGGTTTCGGCAATGCGGAGCTGGTGCTTGCCGGCCTTGGATACGGTTTCTCCCAGGGTGTCCTGCACCAGCTCTTTGTCAAAGAGGATGTGAAGACCCTTGAAGGAGGCGTCGTAGGGAGTGAGGCAGCAGTAGTACAGCGGAATGGTGTGCATACCCTCTTCCGGCATATCCTGCTGGGTGAGGACGGCGGTGAGCTCACGGGCGCGGTCGTTGCGGAAGTTGTAGAAGATGATGGCATCTCCTTCCTCAATGGTGGCCACGGGCTTGCCGTTTTCCGTAACTACGATGGGCTTGATGAATTCGTCGGTTATGTCTGCATCATAGCTGGCCTGGATACCGGCCTGGGCGCTCTCAAATTGGTTGCCCTTGCCCTCTACCAGGAGGTCGTAGGCTTCCTTCACGCGGCCCCAGCGCTTGTCACGGTCCATAGCATAGAAGCGGCCGCAGACGGTAGCCACCTTACCGGTGGTCTCGGCCATCTTTTCTTCCAGCTCTTTCACAAAGCCCAGACCGCTGTGAGGATCCGTGTCACGGCCGTCCATAAAGGCGTGCACGTACACTTTGTCCAGACCCTCTTCCTTGGCCACGCGCAGGAATTCGTACACGTGATCCAGGGAGCTGTGAACGCCACCGTGGGAGGTGAGGCCCATCAGGTGCAGCTTCTTGCCGCTCTTCTTTACATACTCGTAGGCAGCCTTGATTTCTGCATTCTCCAGAAGCTTGTGCTCACGGCAGGCGATATTGATCTTCACCAGATCCTGGTATACCACGCGGCCGGCGCCCAGGTTCATATGACCTACCTCGGAGTTGCCCATCTGGCCGTCCGGAAGACCTACGTACTCGCCGCAGGCCTGCAGATGACCAAAAGGATACTTGGCGCGGAGAGCGTCAATGTTGGGCGTACCCTGGGTCCAGATGGCGTTGGAATAGTCGTGGCGGCCTTCACCCCAGCCGTCCAGAATCATAAGAAGTACTTTACGGTTCATATTGTCGATTGTTCTGATTAATCTATGTATATGCGTACGCTTCGCGCGTGCGCGTTAAGTCTACAAAGTTACGACTTTTTTTCTGAAATCCGAAGAATTCGGCGGGTGGAGGAGGTTACGCGGACCGAGTGGTCAATGCACCGTCCGGCAATGGCCAGCACGTGGTGCGGGTCCCTGGCGCTTTTGTACAGAGTGACAAAGGGCTTTTCGTCTGCCGGGATGTGGTGGTCCGTAAACCAGTCCTGCAGTTTTTTCTTGCCCGGAGCTCCCAGGGGCCGAATCCAATCTCCGGTCTCCCAATGTCCCTCCGTCAACTCTCCGGCCTTGTCTGCATCCAGAATGAGCATCCCTTCCGGCTGCTTCACTTCCTTACTTCCATCCCACACCTCTTCTGTAAGGACATAATCGGCCCTCCCTACGGGGATATACCTTCCGGAACCCTCCGCTTCGCTTCGTCCCTCCCACTGTCTGGCTCGTCCGCTTTGCGAACGGCCAGCCAGCGGGCCCCTCCCCCTTATCGCCGGGGGTGGCGAAGGTTCCGGAAGGTACATCCCCTCCGAAAGGGCATTGGAGAAGCTCTCCATATCCCGGTTCAGGGTCTGGATGAAGGAAGGGTTGATCTCTTTGAAGAGGGGGAAGACCTGGTTGCGGATCTTGTTGCGTTTGAAGTCGTTGCAGGCGTTGGTGCGGTCTTCTCTCCAGGAGAGTCCGTGCTCGGCGGCGAAGGCTTCAATCTCCTCGCGGGTCATCCCCAGCAGGGGTCTCAGCAGGGGAATGTCGGTGAAGTCCGGGTCGGGAACCGTTCCCTGGGCCTTCATACCGGTGATGCCTTTGGGACCGGTTCCCCTCAGGAGATTCAGGATGAGGGTCTCGGCGTTGTCGTTGGCATTGTGGGCCACGGCCACGGCTTCGTAACCGTGTTCCCGGCACAGCTCTCCAAACCAGTGATAGCGCAGGCGGCGGGCGGCCATCTCAATGCTGATACCCTCCCGGGCGGCGCAGGCCTCCGTTTCAAAGCGCTTGATGTGGATGGGGATTTCATATTTTTGGGCCCATTCTTTTACAAAAGCTTCATCTCCGTCGCTTTCTTCTCCTCTAAGGCCGAAGTTGCAGTGCGCAATGGCGAAAGGCCCGCCTTCCAGACGGACCTTTTCTGCCAGGCACATAGAATCGATGCCTCCGCTGACTGCAACGAGTAGCATCGGCCTAGTGCTTACGGGTGATGGTATAGGTGAAACCTAACTCACAGTATTCCTTGAACTGAACGCCCTTGGCCTCCGGTCCGGGTGTAGTCTTGTCCGTGTCGCGTACCAGCACACGCGGGTCGTAGATGAGGTTGGTGCTCAGGTTGATGGCAAAGAACTTGACTACCTTCCAGGAAATCTTGTTATCCCAGGTGATACGGGGTTCCATCTTGGGAGTAAGATAGTTGTAGAAGGCGGTCACCTGGGTGGAGTAGGAGAAGACGTCGTTGACCACCCACGCCATATCCACCTTGATCTGGGCGCCGAATTCTGCGCGGAAGTTGGTGTATTCCGTCTCACTGCCTTCCCGGAGATCCATACCGTACGTCTTTCTGAGTTCGGGAATGGTCACCAGCACACCACCGCCGGAGAGCGGGGCTACGTTGAGGGAAATCCAGGGTGCCGGGGTCCAGAGGGCACCCACACCGATATTGAGGTAGGCGGGTGCAAGGAAGCCGGACTTGAGGGTACGGGCAATGAGCCAGTCCTCCCGGGTGGGCTCGTCTCCCTGGTATTCCTTGGGGGTTCCGTAGGTGTAGTTCTTGCCGAACTGCGTCTTGAAGTCGATGCTGGCGGAATAAGCCAGATTCTTCACCGAAGTCTGATAACCCCACTTGGACTCCAGGTAGATACGGTCTTTGGTCTTCTGGAAGATGGGCTTGTCGGCCGAGTACAGCTGGCCGTACTCCAGCTGGATGCGGGAGTTGCCCAGGGCCTTGCCCTTGGCGAACTTGGCTACGGCGTCCACGTTGGCGGTGACGCTGATGTTGTTGAAACCGCCGGCCACCCACTGGCTCAGATAAGTCTGGCCAAAGTTGAGGTTGGCATTAAAGGTGTTGGTCCAGTACTTGGGCTTTTCTTCCTTCACGGGAACATCCTCTGCAGCGCTGAGGGCAGCGGCAGCGGCGGCGGCCGCCTCCTGGGTGTTCTGACCCCAGGCCACCGTGGCGGCAGCCAGGAGGGAGAGGGTGAGAAGAATACGTTTCATATCAAGTTTAGTAAGAACGGGCAAAGAGAACTCTCTGGTGGGAAGGCTTGCCGGTGTAGATGCACTTGCCTTCTTCCATACAGACAGCGCTGTCCACGGGGATGCAGCGGATGGTAGCCTTGGTCTCTTCCTGAATCTTGGCCTCGGTTTCGGCCGTGCCGTCCCAGTGGCAGAGGAGGAAACCGCCCTTCTCAATTTCTTCCTTGAACTGCTCCCAGGTATCTACCTTGCGGATGGAAGCGTCGCGGAAAGCGAGGGCCTTGTTGTAGATGTTTTTCTGGATATCGTCTAGCAGGCCGATGATGCGGTCTTCCAGACCTTCCAGGGGTTCGGAAATCTTTTCCAGGGTATCTCTGCGGGCCACTTCCACGGTGCCGTTCTGGAGGTCGCGGGGACCCATTGCCAGACGCACGGGAACGCCCTTGAGCTCCCACTCGGCAAACTTGAAGCCGGGGCGGAGGGTGTCTCTGTCGTCAATTTCTACGCTGTGGCCCTTGGCTTCCAGGGCCTTCTTGAGCTCGTACATCTTGTCCAGGACGGCGTTGCGCTCGTCGTCGCTCTTGTAGATGGGAACCATCACCACCTGGATAGGAGCCAGGGCGGGAGGAAGGACCAGACCGTTGTCGTCTCCGTGGGCCATAATGAGGGCGCCCATCAGACGGGTGCTCACGCCCCAGGAAGTAGCCCAGACAAAGTCCTGCTTGCCTTCTGCATTGGTGAACTGAACGTCAAAGCTCTTGGCAAAGTTCTGGCCCAGGAAGTGGGAGGTACCGGCCTGCAGGGCCTTGCCGTCCTGCATCAGGGCCTCGATGGTCATAGTATCCAGGGCACCGGCAAAACGCTCGCCGGGGCTCTTGTGACCCACTACCACGGGCAGGGCCATAACCTCACGGGCAAACTTGGCGTATACGTTTACCATCTGCTCCTTGCGGGCTTCGGCCTCCTCGGCGGTAGCGTGGGCGGTGTGGCCCTCCTGCCAGAGGAATTCGGCCGTGCGGAGGAACAGGCGGGTACGCATTTCCCAGCGTACCACGTTGCACCACTGGTTGCACAGGATGGGGAGGTCTCTCCAGGAGTGGACCCAGCCCTTGTAGGTGTTCCAGATAATGGTCTCGGAGGTAGGACGCACAATGAGTTCCTCTTCCAGCTTGGCTTCCGGATCCACTACGATGCCGTTGCCCTTGGGGTCGTTCATCAGACGGTGGTGGGTAACCACGGCGCACTCCTTGGCAAAGCCGGCCACGTGCTCGGCCTCACGGCTGAAGAAGCTCTTGGGGATGAACAGGGGGAAGTAGGCGTTCTTTACGCCGGTTTCCTTGAACATACCGTCCAGGATGCCCTGCATCTTCTCCCAAATGGCATAGCCATAGGGTTTGATAACCATACAGCCGCGTACGGCGGACTGCTCGGCCAAATCTGCCTTCACTACCAAATCGTTATACCACTGGGAGTAATTTTCTTCCCTCTTGGTTACCTCTTTTGCCATAACTATTTTTGCTTGTTTTTGGTTTTTGTTCTTTAAAATATTAGCCAAAATGAGGGAAATAGGTATAAAAATTGCATAATCCCTCGTTAAGGCCGGTCTTTTGCCGGCACAAAGATACTTATTTTATTGGGATATAAAAAGTCCCTCCCCCGAGGGGAGGGGTTTCGGGAGGGGGTAACGTAGACACTATAGTGGGGAGGATAAAATAAGGTTGTTTAATGTGATGACTCTGATTTTTCAGATATGTTTTTTTTAGTTGTTTTGTAAAACTATAGGAGGTAAAGGTTATGAAAACGCGAATTCTGGCAGGCACTCTGATGCTCCTCGCCGCCCTTTCATGCTCTACCACAAGCCGTCTTCAAAGCCAGGCTTTTGATGACGGTATCTACTCTCGTCCTTCCATAGTAGCCAAACAGGCAGCCCCAACCAATGAAGAACTTGACAATTTGCTGGCCGACTCCCACTCCTCCGAGGCTTATATCCTGAGCGCCGGAGATACCCTGGTGCTTCCGGATGGCAAGAACATCACATTCTCCATTAAAGATAGAACCGTAACGGTTTGGGATACCCCGTCCTGGGCTTGGGATTATTCCTGGGCTTACAGACCGTGGTATATGAGAGACCCGTTCTACTGGGGAGGCTATTACAGTACCTGGTACTATGATAATTGGTATTATCGGCCCTGGTCATACAGGTCGTGGTACTACGATCCCTGGTATTATGACACCTGGGGATATTGGTATGGTGACCCTTATTATTATGGCTGGCACAATCCCTGGTACTACCGTTCCGGGCGTTACTATGATTCCTGGTATTGGAACCGGTTCTATCCCGGCCATTATGCAGGTTACTATTACCCCGTCGTTTGGGATGGAGGTGCCCGTATCCACCGCAGCCAGGCCCGCAACCTGGGTCACCGCGAGGGTAACTTCTCGGCCCGCGGCGCTGCTTCCCACAGCAGCTTCTCCCGCAGCTCTTCCGCTTCCCGCAGCACTGTCTCCCGGGCCACCAAGGCCTCGAGTGTGCGCAGCGGCTCATCGGCCCGTTCCGGCGCGTCCACGCGCTCTTCTGTAGTAGGCGCTTCCCGCCGCTCTTCCGGCGTATCCCGTGCTCCTTCTGCCGTAACGCGTTCCGCTTCTACCAGCAGTTCCACTGCTACGCGTGCGTCCTCTGCCACCCGCCGTTCTTCTTCTTCCGCTTCGTCGTCCAACTATCGTTCGTCCAGCAGCAGAAGCAGCGTGCGCTCTACCGGCAGCAGCACCCGCTCGACGGGCTCGTCCAACTACCGTTCCTCCGGCAGCACCAACGTGCGTTCCTCGGCCGGATCCTCCAGCTACCGCTCTTCCGGCGGCAGTGTCCGCTCCTCTTCTGCCGGTGGCAGCACCCGTTCTTCGGGCGGCAGCTATTCCGGTGGCGGTTCTTCCACCCGTTCCTCGGGCGGTTCCTCCGGCGGTTCTTCCGGTGGTGGATCTTCCCGTCGCCGTTAGGCCTTTAATCTAGACAGTTATGAAAAAAGTCATATGCTTTGTCCTGGGCGCCACGCTGGCTGTGGCCGCCGGGGCCCAAACCTGGCAGGATGCCCTGCTGTTTTCTGAGAACAACTATTCGGGAACGGCCCGTGGAGTAGGTATGGGTAATGCCCTTACCGCCATTGGCGGTGACCCCGGTTCCCTGACCTTCAACCCGGCCGGTTCGGCAGTGGCGTCGTATTCCCAGTTTGAGATTACGCCCGGCCTTACCTTCTCCCTGACCAATGTGGGCGCAGCGGAAAATATGCCCTATATGGCCGATAAGCGGAACACTTTCTACGGTGCCGCCAAGATGCCCAACCTGGGTTTCATCTTCAATCTGGATACCGGCCGCCGGTCGGGCCTCAAGAGGATGTCCTTTGGCTTTGTGGCCAACGCCACCAATAACTTTACCGGCCGCTTCAACGGTTCCGGCGTAAACGACGACAACTCCTACGCCGCTTCGCTGGCCACTTCGGCCGATGGATTCGCTTCCAACGTGCTGGCCAACGAAGACTGGTACTATAGTGGAGACCCTGCCCGTATGCCCGCCTGGGTGGATATGACCGGTTACCGTGCCGGTATGTTCAACGGCGTGACCGGCCGTGACGGTGCCTATATAGCCCTTACGGAAGTAATGGATTCGGAGGGTAACTTCCGCCTGGCCGCTCCCGTTTACCAGGAGTATGGTCAGCAGACCCGCGGCAGCAAGCACGACATCCTGCTCAACTACGCCCTCAACTTCTCCGACAAGTTCTACATTGGCGCCAACCTGGGTGTGACCGTGCTGCGTTATGCCCTCTCCGAGTACTGGAAGGAAAGACCCGACAATCCGGCCGATTTCCCCATCATCCAGTATTCCGACGGCACCACCGCTCAGTTTGAGTCGCTGCGGATGAACCGCAACTACCGTCTGGAAGGCAATGGCGTTTATTTCAAGATTGGTGCTCTGTGGCGTCCCGTGGCCGGCCTCCGTATTGGTGCCGCCTTCCAGACGCCCACTATGATCAACCTGCGCGAGCGTTACGGCTATTCCGGTGAGGTGGTTCTATCCGGCCGGTATGGCGGCAATGCCAGCAGCCCCGAGGATGACTGGATCTACGCCCTGCGTACTCCTTTGCGTGCCAACTTCGGCCTGGCTTATACCCTGGGCAATGTGGCTGTCTTGAGCGCAGACTATGAGTATGTCAATTATGCTTCGGCCCTGTTCCGCTCCCGTACCAGCAATAATGAGTATTCCATTGGCTCCTTCTCCGATGTCAATATGGATATCCGTGACCTGCTGGGCGTAAGCCATCAGCTGCGCGTGGGAACGGAAGTCAAGGTAACGCCCGGCGTGGCCCTGCGTGCCGGTTACAACCTGATCACCAGCGGAGAGAGAGAGGCCAACTTCCTCAAGCACAATGTTTCTGCCGGTGTTGGTTTCTCTTTTGGCAGTTTCTTCCTGGATGCCGCCATCCGCGCCCGCTTTGCGCCCGCAGAATACTATGTTCCTTACTACTATTATTACGCCCCCAATCCCAACCAGTTCTACAACAAAGTCATTGACGATGACATCGTGACCCCCGAGATAAAGGTAAAGGCTGCTATGTTGGATGCCCTGGTTACCCTGGGCTGGCGGTTCTAGTTTCTGCCATTTTGTCAGCCCTGCCGGCTTGGCACGAAGTTCGATAATTACTTGGCGTCGCTCACAACGAGTGGCGCCAAATTTTTATACGAAAACAAATAAAAAACTAGAATACTATGGGTAAGATTATCGGAATTGACCTGGGAACTACTAATTCCTGCGTCGCAGTGATGGAAGGCAACCAGCCTACTGTCATCATCAACAACGAGGGGCAGCGCACTACCCCTTCCGTGGTAGCATTCACCGACGGTGGAGAGCGTAAGATTGGCTCTCCGGCCAAGCGTCAGGCTATCACCAACCCCAACAATACCGTTTTCTCCATCAAGCGTTTTATGGGTGAGACCTACGATCAGGTAACCACCGAGGTAAACCGCGTCCCCTACAAGGTGGTCCGTGGAGAGAACAACACCCCCCGCGTGGACATCAGCGGTAAGCTCTATACTCCTCAGGAGATTTCGGCTATGATTCTTCAGAAGATGAAGAAGACCGCCGAGGAATACCTCCGCCAGGAAGTAACCGAGGCCGTTATCACCGTCCCCGCCTACTTCTCCGACTCTCAGCGTCAGGCCACCAAGGAGGCCGGTCGCATTGCCGGTCTGGATGTGAAGCGTATCATCAACGAGCCCACCGCCGCTGCCCTGGCCTATGGCCTGGACAAGAAGGAAAAGGATATGAAGGTAGCCGTGTACGACCTCGGTGGCGGTACCTTTGATATCTCCATCCTGCAGCTGGGTGACGGCGTCTTTGAGGTGCTGTCCACCAACGGTGACACCCACCTGGGCGGTGACGATTTTGACCAGGTTATCATTGACTGGCTCGCTTCTGAGTTCGCTGCCGAGAACGGCGGTCTGGACCTCAAGAAAGACCCTATGGCCCTGCAGCGTTTGAAGGAAGCAGCCGAAAAGGCCAAGATCGAGCTGTCCAGCCAGACCTCCACGGAGATCAACCTTCCTTATATTATGCCGGTAGATGGCGTGCCCAAGCACCTTGCCAAGACGCTCACCCGTTCCAAGTTCGAGCAGCTGTCCGACGCCCTCTTCCAGCGTTCCATCGCCCCTTGCCGTCAGGCTCTGGCCGATGCTCACCTCAATCCCTCCGACATTGACGAGGTCCTCCTCGTGGGCGGTTCTACCCGTATCCCTTACGTGCAGGAGCTGGTGAAGAACTTCTTCGGCAAAGAGCCCAACAAGAGCGTGAACCCCGACGAAGTGGTAGCCATTGGTGCTTCCATCCAGGGCGGCGTTCTGGCCGGTGACGTGAAGGACGTGCTTCTTCTGGATGTTACCCCGCTGAGCCTGGGTATCGAAACCCTCGGCGGCGTTATGACCAAGCTTATCGAGTCCAACACCACCATTCCTGCCAAGAAGAGCCAGGTGTTCTCCACCGCAGCAGACAACCAGCCCGGCGTAGAGATTCGCGTGCTCCAGGGCGAGCGCCCTATGGCCAAGGATAACAAGCAGATTGGTATCTTCCACCTGGACGGCATTGCTCCCGCACCCCGTGGCGTACCTCAGATTGAAGTTACCTTCGATATCGATGCCAACGGTATCCTGAACGTGAGCGCCGTAGACAAGGCCACCGGTAAGGAGCAGCACATCCGCATCGAGGCCTCCAGCGGCCTGTCCGACGCCGAGATCCAGCGTATGCGTGACGAGGCCAAGGCCAACGAAGCAGCCGACCAGGCCGAAAAGGAGCGCATCGACAAGATCAACAACGCCGACGCCCTCACCTTCCAGGCCGAAAAGTTCCTGAAGGAGAATGGAGACAAGGTCCCTGCAGACGTCAAGTCCGAGGTAGAGACCAACTGCAATGCCCTGAAGGAAGCTGTCAAGGCCCAGAACCTGGCCGATATCGACCGCTACACCGAAGCCCTCAACAAGGCCTTCGAGAAGATGTACCAGGCCGGCCAGCAGGCTGGACCTCAGGGTCCTTTCCAGGGCGGCCCTCAGGGTCCTCAGCCCGGACCTCAGGACCAGGGTCCCGACGAGCAGTAATTACAGAAGTAAAAGTGCTAAGTCTATGAAGGAGCGCACTGCGGTTTCGTAGTGCGTTCCTTTTTTGTCCCTGCGGTAGATTACAGAATGCCAGGGCGCCTTTATGTTCTGGTAGAGGGAATCGGTGCAGGCAACAGGGACGATATCATCTTCGGCCGAATGGCGGAGAACTACTTCCACGGAGGCCGGCAGAGGGCGAAGGCTTTTCTGGGGAATTGACAGAGATTTCAAGGCCTCCTTCAGGCGGAGGATGTCGGGGGTTCCCTGGTCGTTGAAAAAATCAGGGTGCAGGTAAGAGTGGATATCTGTTCCATACTCCCGAGCCAGGTCCAAGGGACTCGTCTGACCCCCGGAAATGATCTCATAGTCTTCCAGCACCTTCCCACAGAACAGTTGGGACGGGTCCAGTCCGGTATCCATCCAGCTGTTCAGGCTGCGGACAAAACCCGGGTAAATCAGATAGCTCACCTCTCCGCGAGCCAAGATCAGTTCAAAGGCAAGCGCCGGGTCATAGGCGCCGCTGCCCAGGCAGACGGCTTTCATTCGGACATTACTTTGGGGATGGTCGGCATAGTGGTAAGCCAGGGCCAGGGCGTTGGGCGCCCCCAGGGAGTAACCGAACAAATAGGTGTTTCGCGGGAGCTGCCTGCCCAGATGCTCCCGGAAATACTCCGTGGCCGCTTCCCTAAGGTGGGCCGATACCAAAGCGCTGTTTCCGCTCATCTGGTAGGCAATGGCCAAAGAGTCCGTGACGCCGTAGCCGATATTGTCCGGAATCAGCGTTACATATCCCAATACGGAGGCCAGAACTTCTGTTGTGTACAGGCGGGAAGTACCGCAAAGGGGTTTTTCGCGATTATAGGGGGACATTTCTACCGTTCCCCGCCACCAGCCGTGCTCGGGATAAGAGACTAGTCCGGATGCGGTAATCTCTCTCCCTTTGGGATCCACGGTACGGTAGGTGAGGGCTACGCAGTGAACATCCCTTTTAATGAGCTTGAGGAGTCGGAATGCTAAGGCCAGGTCATTTTTCTGTACGTCCAGTCCAAATTCCCGGACAACCGAATCGATTTGCTGTTTCAGGGAAAGGGTCTGCTCCCGCTGCACGGATACCAGCCGGCCTTGTCCGGAGACCCGGAGGCAAAGCAGGAGCGTGGCCGTGAGCAGTATGGTTTTGATACGCAGCATGATATGCCCTAATTATTTGCAAGATATGAAAAAAAACCTAGCCTGCAAAGTATTGCTTGCCCACCTCGCAATTTTTGACTATTTTTGTGGCTCAATTTTAACGAGTTTATGGGAAGAATCATCCTTACCGGCGACCGCCCTACCGGCAAACTGCACCTGGGACACTATGTGGGTTCCCTGCGCAACCGCGTCCTGCTGCAGAACGAGGGTAACTTTGACCGGATGTTCGTGTTCATTGCAGACGTCCAGGCCCTCACCGACAACGCAGACAATCCGGAGAAAGTCCGTCAGAATATCATTGAAGTAGCCCTGGATTACCTGTCCTGCGGCCTGGACCCCAACAAGGTCACGCTCTTTATCCAGAGCCAGATCCCCGAACTGCACGAAATGACGCAGTTCTTCTCCAACCTGGTAACGGTGCAGCGCCTCCAGCGCAACCCTACCGTGAAGACGGAGATGGCCCTGCGCGGCTTCAATGCAGAAGGAGAAGATGACAACCGCCGCGGTCTCCCCGTGGGCTTCTTCACCTATCCCATTTCCCAGGCTGCCGATATCTGTTTCTGCAAAGCCACCACCGTTCCCGTGGGAGAAGACCAGGAGCCTATGATTGAGCAGTGCCGCGAGATTGTTCGCAGCTTCAATGGAACATACAAGTGCGACGTGCTGGTGGAGCCTTCCATCCTGCTTCCCAGCAACCTGGCTTGCCGCCGCCTTCCCGGAACCGACGGAAAGGCCAAGATGTCCAAGTCCCTGGGCAACTGCATCTACCTCAGCGATGACCCCAAGGATATGGAGCAGAAGGTGAAAGGTATGTTTACGGACCCCGGTCACCTGAGAGTGGAAGATCCCGGTAAAGTGGAAGGAAATACCGTGTTCACTTATCTGGATGCCTTCTGCGAACCCGACGACTTTGCCAAGTTCTGGCCCGAGTACGCCAACCTGGATGAACTCAAGGACCACTACCGCCGCGGAGGCCTGGGAGATATGAAGTGCAAGAAATTCCTCATCAACGTGCTCAACGACCGCCTGGATCCCATCCGTGCCCGCCGTCACACCTATGAGCAGGACATCCCCGAGGTGTACAACATCCTCAAGAAGGGTTCCGAAGCCGCCCGCGAGGTGGCCGCCCAGACCCTCCACGAGATGAAGGACGCTATGAAGATCAACTACTTTGACGACGCTTCGCTCATTGCCGAGCAGGCCGCCAAATACAGACAGTAAGAAATACGGAACACAAAAAAATCCGGCTCGATCGAGTCGGATTTTTTTATTGGTTGGGGTTTGGCTTACTCAGCCTTGCCGTCGGAACCCAGCACGTTGATGATCTTGTGCATGTAGAGCTTCTTCATCTCGTCGCGGGCGGGACCCAGGTATTTGCGGGGGTCAAACTCACCGGGCTTGTCGTTGAAGACTTTGCGGATGGCGGCGGTCATGGCCAGACGGGAGTCGGAGTCGATGTTGATCTTGCAAACGGCGCTCTTGGAGGCCTCGCGGAGCTGCTCCTCGGGGATACCCACTGCATCGGGCAGTTTGCCACCGTTGGCGTTGATGATGTCTACATACTCCTGAGGAACGGAGCTGGAGCCGTGGAGAACGATGGGGAAGCCGGGGAGCTTCTTCTCAATCTCGTGGAGCACGTCGAAAGCCAGCGGCGGGGGAACCAGACGACCGGTCTTGGGGTCGCGGGTGCACTGCTCGGGCTTGAACTTGTAAGCACCGTGGCTGGTACCGATGGAGATGGCGAGGGAGTCGCAACCGGTGCGGGTAGCGAAATCGATCACCTCTTCCGGACGGGTGTAGTGAGATTCCTCAGCGGCAACCTCATCTTCCACACCGGCGAGTACGCCGAGTTCGGCCTCTACGGTCACATCATACTGGTGAGCGTAATCAACCACCTTCTTGGTGAGGGCGATGTTCTCCTCGTAAGGGAGGGAGGAGGCGTCAATCATCACGGAGCTGAAGCCCATATCCACGCAGCTCTTGCACAGCTCGAAGCTGTCGCCGTGGTCCAGGTGGAGGACAATCTGAGGATGCTCCCAACCGAGCTCCTTGGCATACTCTACAGCACCTTCTGCCATATAACGGAGAAGGGTCTGGTTGGCATAGTTACGGGCACCCTTGGAAACCTGGAGGATCACAGGGCTCTTGGTCTCTGCGCTGGCCTGGATGATGGCCTGGAGCTGCTCCATGTTGTTGAAGTTGAAAGCGGGGATGGCGTAACCGCCGGCAACGGCCTTCTTGAACATTTCGCGGGTGTTCACAAGACCGATTTCTTTGTAAGATACCATAAGTTTATTGAATTAATAAAGTAATTTCGAGTCTGCAAATTTAGCAATTTTTACTGAGATTTAAAATACCTCGGGGAGACCTAAGTCTTTGAAAGTACGGGGAGCGGGAACGCCCGGGAGGGGCTTGCGATCCTTGAGCTGTTCGAGGGCAACCTCCACAGCCTTCTCCAGCTGCTGGTCAATGCCGGCGAACTCCTTGATGGGGTCGTTATCCAGCAGGATGTCGGGATCTACGCCGTGGTTCTCCACAATCCACTGGCCGGTGGCGGCGTCGTAGTTGGTGAAGAAGGGAACGCGTACGTCGGTGCCGTCCACATAGGGCAGGGAACCGCTGATACCCACGATACCACCCCAGGTGCGGGTACCAATGACGGTGCCCAGGTTGTTGGCCTTGAAGCTCCAGGGGAAGAGGTCGCCGTCGGAGGCGGAGTACTTGTTAATCAGGAGCACCTTGGGACCGGTGTGGGTACCCTCGGGCACGGTGCCGGTCATAGTGCTGCCGCGGCTCATAGTCATACGGTATACCTTGCGCTGCAGACGCTCGATAATCATAGGCGAGATGTTTCCGCCGCCGTTGGCGCGGTCGTCCACGATGAGGGCTTCCTTGTCCAGCTGGGGATAGTAGTAGCGGGCCCATTCGCTCAGGCCTTCCTGGCTCATATCGGGAATGTAGATGTAGCCCACGCGGCCGTTAGAGAGCTTCTCTACGGTGCGGATGTTCTTCATCACCCAGGCGTAGTGGTACAGGGGACCTTCGTCGGAGATGGGCTTCACAATGACCTTCTTGCCGTTAACGGTGAGCTCGGTGAGCACATCGGCCTTGCCAATGAGGAGCTTGTAAATGTTGTCAACGTCCTTGAGGGAAACGCCGTCGATGGCGGTGATAACATCGCCTTCCTTCACGCCCAGGCCGGGTTCGGTGAGCGGGGAACGGAGTTCGGGCCGATAGGTGGCGCCTTCCAGGATCTTATCGATGCGGAAGCCTTCGGCCACCTTGGAGAATTCGGCACCCAGCAGACCCATCTGCACACGCTCGGGCTTGGGATACTCGCCGGGCGTTACGTAGCAGTGACCGCTGGCAACCTCGGAGATCATTTCTCCCAGGATGTAGTTCACGTCCAGGCGGGTCTTGGCGTAGGGGAGGAGAACGTCATATTTGGCCTTGATGGCGTTCCAGTCGCGGCCGTGCATATTCTCCAGATAGTAGCCGTCGCGGAAAGCGCGCCAGACTTCGTCATAGAGCTGGGCCCATTCCTCGGAGAAGTCAATGTTGGCAACGAGGTTGGTCAGATCGGCCTTGTCCTTCAGACCTACTTTAGGGCCGATATTGGCCACGAAGATGTTGCCGCCCTTTCTCCAGAGGGCCTTCTTGGTGCCCGGGATGTGCCACATAGAGGCGTCGGTGCATTCCGTGTCCTCGCCGGTCTTGAAGTCGTATACGCGGGTGCCGCCGCGGCCCAGATACCAGATCTTGCCTTCGTCGGAGTAGTAGCTGCGGCCCTTGAAGGGGAGCTTGATGATGCGCTCGGTGATGCCGTCGGGGTCAATCTTGACACCGGCGGGTGCAGGAGCGGCCGGCTTCTTGGGGGCTTCGGCCTTCTTGCCGGCGGGAGCGGGCTTTTCAGGGGCGGGAGCGGGTTTCTCCGTAGAGACAACGGGGTCCTTGGCAATGAGCGGGGACGGGGTGTCCTTGGCAAGGAGGGCCAGGTACGTGCCGCTCATATCCTGGAAACTGTAGTTCCACTCAATGCGGCTGTACTGGGGATTCATATCGCGGTCGCTGGTGAAGATGAGGTATTTGCCGTCGGCGCTGAAGCGGGGGCTGCCGCTGTTGTACCAGCGCTCGGTTACGGGATACTCCTTGCCACTGGCGAGTTCACGCAGGTAGACAATGTCCATCTCATTGGCGGCGGGGCGGGTATAAGCCAGCCACTTGCTGTCCGGAGAGATGTCCACGCCGCGGAATTCGGCCTCGGGATTCTCCATCACGGTGCGCTTGGCGCCGGAAGCGGGATCCACTTCCACGTAGCGGTTCTTGCGGTCCGTGTAATAGATATGCTTGCTGTCCGGGGCCCAGGTGAGGGTGCGGATGTAAGTGTCGTTGTTCTTGGTGAGCTGGCGGGTGGTGCCGGCCTTTACGTCGTACAGGTACACCTCGGTTTCACCGGTGGCGTCTCCAATCCAGGCAATGGACTTGCCGTCCGGGCTCCATACGGCGCCGCGATCGTTGGAGTTGGAGGAACGGGTGAGGTTGCGGGTGACACCCTTGCCCACGGGCACGTCAAAGACCTCGCCGCGGGCGGTGACCACCATACGGGAGCCGTCGGGGGCGGCGGAGACGGCGGAAGCATCGCGGGAGTCCAGTTCGCGGCGCTCGGCCCTTCCGTAGATGTCGTCGGAGGCCAGCGTCACGGGAATCTTGGTGCTCTGCTTGGTGGCAGGATCCAGCTTGTACAGCCAGCCGCCGTTTTCAAACACGATGATCTTGCCGTCGGTGGACGGGAACTTGACATCGTATTCCTTGAAGTTGGTTACCTTCTGGGTCTGACCGGTGCGGGTGTTGTACACGAACAGGTTCATAATCATATCCCTGTCGGAGGCAAAGTAGATTTCCTCTCCAATCCACATAGGGAAGATATCCTGGGCCACGTTGTTGGTGATGTTGGTCACCTTCTGGGCCTTGGGATCGTAAATCCAGATATCGTCCGCCATACCGCCGCGGTAATACTTCCAGGTGCGGAATTCGCGCATTACGCGGTTGTAGGCCAGTTGGGAACCGTCGGGGGAGTAGCTGCACCAGCCGCCTTCCGGAAGGGGAATCTGGGTGGGCATACCGCCGTTGGGAGAAATGGTCCAGAGCAGGCCCTCGAAGCCGTCACCGGTGCGGTTGCGGAAGACAATCTTCTTGCCGTCCGGGCTCCAGGTCATCACAATGTTGTTGGGGCCCATACGGTCTCCCAGGTCGTCACGGTGATTGGTGGCGGTGTAGGTGATGCGGACCGGCTCTCCGCCCTGGGCGGGGATGCTGTATACTTCGCGGTTGCCGTCGTATTCTCCGGTGAAGGCAATGGTCTTGCCGTCGGGGGAGTAGCGGGCGAACATCTCATAGCCCATATGGGATGTGAGTCTGCGGGCTTCACCGCCCCTCAGCGGAACGGTCCAGAGGTCTCCGGCATAGGAGAACACCACGTGGGAGCCGTCGGTGGCCGGGAAGCGAAGCAGACGGGCTTCCTCAGTGGGTGCGGCCATAGCACTCCCCACCAGCGCGGCAAGGAGCGTCAAAGTTGCGACAATTCGTTTCATATTAGTGTTTTAAGAAGTTGTTTACGAGTTCTTCGGCCTCTTTCAAAGCGGTCTGGAGGTCATCGTTGACCAGCACCTTGTCAAACTTGGGGGCGTAGGTCATTTCTTCGGCCGCCTTGGCCACCCGCGTCTCGATGGCGTCCATAGGGTCGGTGGCACGGGTGATGAGCCGCCTGCGGAGTTCCTCCACGGAAGGGGCCTGGATAAAGACGGACAGGGCCGCGTCTCCAAAGTATTTCTTGAGGGAAACGCCGCCTTTCACATCCACGTCAAAGATGATCACGTGGCCCTTGGCCCAGATGCGGTTGACCTCGCTCTTGAGGGTGCCGTAAAAGCGGTCCGGATACACTTCCTCATACTCTACAAACTTGTCCTGGGCCACGAGGGCGCGGAAGACATCGGCCGAATAGAAGAGATACTCCACACCGTCCTGTTCTGCGCCGCGGGGCGGCCGGGAAGTGGCCGAAACGGAGAATTCAATCTCCGGATGGAGGCTCAGAAGGTGGTTCACTATGGTGCTCTTCCCGCTTCCGGAAGGGGCCGAAAAGATGAGGACTTTGCCGGACATAGACAATCGTTTTGCGTAATCATACAAATATAGTCAAAAAAACTATAACTTTGTACCCGAATGAAGATAGCAGTGTATAGCGGCAGCTTCAATCCCCTGCACAAAGGGCACGAGGCCATTATCCGTTTTCTTACCCAGGAAGCCGGCTTCGACCTGGTATATCTGGTGGTCACGCCCCAGAACCCTTTCAAACGGGCACACAGCCTTCCTGCCGGACAGGACCGCTTCGATGCGGCCCTGGCGGCCATTGCCCGTCACCCGGACCTCAAGGTGGTGGCGCAGGATATCGAGCTCAAGATGACCCCGCCGCAGTACACCATCCGCACGCTGGATGCCCTCCGGGACCGTGAGCCGGAAAACGATTTCACGCTGGTAATAGGGGCCGATAACTTGGCTAACTTCTCCGGCTGGCGCTATCACGAGCGCATCCTGCTGGAATACGGCGTGGCCGTCTTCCCCCGCAAGGGCTATCACCGCGGCTATGCCAAGGCCCGCCTCCTCCGGGAGAACCCGAACTATAAGATTGAGCTCCTGAAAGCCCCGCTCGTCACCATCTCCTCCACGGAAATCCGCCAGGGCCTCGCCGCCGGCAGGGATATGTCCCGCTGGTTGATGTAATCCCACTAATAAATCAAAGTTTTTTTATACCTTTGTGCCCGGACAAAGGTGAGTATGCTTCGTGCCGAAGATACCTTAAAAGGGAAGCCGGTGAAAGTCCGGAACTGTGCCCGCAGCTGTGAACTCCTTAACGGTCCGGTCATCCATGCCATTGCGAAAGCGAGAAGGCGGCCGCGCCGGGAGCAGTCAGAAGACCTGCCTTGTCAAGTTTAACGTAGGGGCTCGGGGACAAGCTTCGGTATAAACGCAAGCTATGCTTTTTTCTTTTTTGACGGCTGCCGTTCTGATGGCAGCCCAGCCTGACACCTTGCAGGCAGTGACCGTGGTAGCAGACCGCGGCGTGGTGGTATCCCGTACCGATACCGTAAAAATCAATTCTACCCTTAACGTTGCCACCACCCTTCAGACCCTTCCGGGCCTTTACGTGGGTGATTACGGCGGATTCTCCGGCCTCAAGAGCGCCAGCCTCCGCGGCTTTGGCAGTTCCCACACGGCCATCTATGTAGATGGCGTACGGGTTGGAAACGTTCAGTCCGGCCAGGCCGACCTGGGCAACCTGGACATCGCCTCCTTCGGCTCCATCGTGGCAGACTATGCCCAGAACAGCCTGTCCTTCATCACCGCCCGTCCGGTCTTCCATAACGGTCCCGTGACCGGTACCGTAAGCGTACAGGGTGGCTCCTTCGGAACCTGGAAGCCTTATGGCAACATCGCTTTCCGTCTTTCTCCCAAGGTAAGCCTGGGTGCCCACGTGGGCGGCCTCATCACCAAGGGTGCCTTCCCCCTCTCCGACGGCACCACCTGGGGTAACAACGATATGAAACAGATCCAGGCCGGGGCCGACCTCTTCGGCCTTCTGAAAGGCGGCGACTATCACGCCAAGATCTCCTATAACGGCGCCGACCGCGGAACGCCCGGCTCCATTTCCTTCCCCTCCACCGACCGCCAGAAAGACCGGAACCTGGCCGTCCAGGGCCTTGTGCGCAAGGCTTTCGGCCCGGTTTATACCCTTAATATAAGTGCCAAGGGCGCCTATGACGACCTTCAGTACCTGAGCCAATGGGGAGACAGCCGCTACCAGCAGACCGAGTTCCAGCTCAATTCCTCCCATAAATTCCAGATCAAAGACTGGTGGGCCGTCTCTCTGGCCGCAGACCTGGGATGGGACAAAGTGGTCTCCGAACTTTATACGGACTCCCGCCTGAGCACGGTAGTGGCCCTGGCTTCAGCCTTCCGTTTTGAGCGTTTCAAGGCCAATCTGGCCCTGGAATATGCCGGCGTGTTTGACAACGGCCTCACCACCTGGAACAGCCTCTCTCCTTCGCTGGACCTCCGCCTGACCATCGTAGAAGGCCTGGACCTGGTGGCTTTCGGCCGCCGTGCATATCGCACTCCTACCTTCAATGAGCTTTACTATCCCGGCTACGGCAATCCGGACCTCAAGCCCGAAGACGGCTGGCTCACCGACCTGGGTGTGGACTTTGTCCGTCCTGTGGGCATCTGGACCCTCAAGGCCCGCCTGGATGGCTACTACAATATCCTGAGCAACAAGATTATTTCGGCTCCTTCCCCGGCCGATCCCTGGGTATGGCTGCCTTACAATGTGGGTAAGGTAAAGGCCTGGGGCGCCGACCTGCTGGCCGATGCCCACTTCGTCTCCGGCAGCTGGAAAGGCGGCGTGAGCGCCCGCTACGGCTGGCAGAAAGCCCTGGACAAGACCCCGGACAGCGCAAACCTGGACAAGCAGATTCCCTATGTGGCCCGCCATACGGTTGTGCTGGCCGGAGACATCGACTGGAAAGGTCTGAGCCTGAACGCCGTGTTCAACCTCCGGGCCGGCCGTCTGGACGGAACCGGCGAAATGCCCAACTGGAACACCCTGGATCTTACCCTGGGCAAGTCCTTCTGCCTGGGTAAAGCCGGTGAAATTGGCATCAAGGCAAGCGCCTATAACCTCTTCAATAACCGTTACGAGGTTATCCGTGACTATCCCATGCCCGGCCGCAGTTTTATGGCCGGCGTAGAATATAAGTTCTAATGTTACTGAGTCTTTTATACGTTTTATTGTCTGGCATCGCCCTTCCTGTGGGCGGAATCCAGATGCAGTATCTGTGGCGCAACCAGCTCGGGGATGTGTATAGCCTCGGACTGGGCAGCGCTGCCTGCCTGGGCGCCGCCGCCGCTACTATGAGCGGCTGGTGCTCCCTCACGGTGGGCAGTTTCATCTGCACCCTTATCTGCACCATCATCTGCTTCTTTGTCACCCTCAAGGTGAACACGCAGCAGCTCATCACCTTCGGCATTCTCTTTGGCACTTTCATCGGTTCCCTGGGAACCATTGTGGTGACCAACGCCCCCACCGGAGACCACCTCAAGCAGTATTACCTCTGGGGTGCCGCCAATTTCCGCCTGGAAGGCGTGACCACCGGAGACATCATCTTCTCCGTGGTACTCTTTGCCGTGGGCTTTGGCGTGGCGCTGTGGCAGGCGGGGCGGCTTACGCGCCATTTCAAGGAAGAGATCGAGATTCCCAATGTAGACAAGGCCTGGCTGCTGCTGGCCATTATGTGCCTGGTAACCAGCGCCGTGAGCATCTGCGGTCCCATCGGCTTCATCTCGCTGGGCGTTCCCAATCTGAGCCGGCTCATCTGCAAGAGCAAGGACATCCGCGCGCACTACTGGATCAGCAGTGCCATGGGCGTGGGCCTGCTCCTCATCACCTACCTGGTGGTAGAATTCGTAAACTTTGGCATTTACCTCCCCATCAGCGCAACAATGGCCATCATAGCGTTGCCGCTGATGGCGCTTATCTTCCTTCGCACGCCTACCAGTCAACA
>JAEEGK010006749.1_pt1 | contig 27541 bp, 26 predicted proteins | sample 8958771 | NCBI WGS metagenome assembly JAEEGK01 (sample SAMN16246547, study PRJNA631951) | gut metagenome | biome: gut microbiome; feature: rumen; material: SC-attached | host: Bos | place: Iran: Karaj | collected 2018-10 | reverse complement strand
AGCTCGGCCGCCATTTCTTCATCACCCTGAAATGGAACTTCGGCAAACTCAACGCCGCCCAAAGCAACAAGGCCAGCCGGGCCGCGATGCAAATGATGTTCTAGGGCTGTGGCACCGAACTGGTTGAGTATGAGCGACTTCTTGAGAATCGCTTGCGTCAGAACGCGCAAGCGATTTTTAGGATAACACTGAATATCAAGATATTGTCCGCCACAGGCGGGAAAGGCGACAGGCTATCGGTCGCGGAGCCAGAGGAGGGCGTCTTCGAGGGGATTGTCCGTCGTCACGTCCGGGGCGATGGGATCGTCGCAGAAGATTTCACCGGTGCGGGCCATGTCGCAGCCGGTCGTCAGCACGAGCTGCGAGCCGTCAGGCATGGGGTATGGCGCGTTCGCTGAGGCGTAGCCGGCTGTCGGAGCGCCGAAGGTGCGGGCTTTTTCCAGTCCCCGGAAACAGAGCAGGACGGCTTCGCCGGAACTGGCGGTCCACTCGTCAGTCAGTAGGGCGACGGGGCAGTCGAGGGCCGGCCGGGCCGAGAGCCCCACGTTCCGAAGGACCATATCTTTCATCACGGGCATCGTGAACTTTCGGGTTTTGAACCGCAGGATATTGTCGTCCGGCAAGAAACGATGGATGGCGGCGATCATCGGATACATATTGCCGCCGGTATTGCCGCGCAGGTCGATGACGACGCCTTTCGGGGCGTCGGCTTCCGGAGCGTCGGCTTCCGGCAGCGCGTCGAGCACGACCTTGGCATAGCGCTGGTTCTCATCGGCCGACTGGCCGCTGAAATGCGGCAGTACGATGAGCAGGATGCCGTCATCAAGCGTCGTCACTGAAGGCTCGGTTTCCTTGTCCTCGGTCGCCGACTCCTGCTGGCTTTCCACCGTCGAGATGAAAGAATGCTTGCCCCCGGCTACCTTGAGCGCCGTCCGGGCAATCTCATAAGCCTCTTCCTTCGACCCGGGCTTGGCCTCCAACGCCGCCGCCCGCGTCTGTTCCCACGCCGGCCCTTCGGCGAACAGCCCGTGCTTGTCCATCAACTTGACGGCTTTCTTGACATATTTTTGTTCCGGACTCTGGCACCCGGCCAGCATCAGACTGGCCAGCGCAGCCAGTGTGAAAATAGAGAGATACAGTGAACGTTTCATACGGCGAAAATACACAATTTATGGCAATTCTCTTCTCAGAACGACATGTTCATCGGTCATAACCGCATGCAAAATAACACTGGCAGATTCTGCGCAGTCGGTCTGGCAGCGAAAGGGATGTCGGCGCCGCTTAGTGCCTTTCGCTGCCAAAAACTGGCGATTAGAGCCGAAAAGTGGCAACGAAAGGGATGAGATAGATGAACTATACCTTTCTTTGCCGGAAAATGAGATAAAGCAGATGAACCGCCATTGCAGCAAGCAGTGTCCAGGTAACGCCAGAGAGCGGCTGCGCAAGTTTCCCGACCGCCATCAGGTAGAGACTCAGTGACAGCCAGGCAAAGACGGCAATCCCCCACATTTTTATGGCGCGGCCGATCGCTGTTGCTAAAGCGGGATTGTCTTCTCCCGCTTGCCGGGGCAGATTGATCAGCCGAGGGTGTTTTTGGACAAAGAATAGCAGTCCATACAAGGCCGCAGCGATGAGGGCCAGATATAAGAAAACCGTCCGGTCTCCCCAGGCGTCAATTTCTCCATGGAAGAAATGCCTGGGAACAGGTATCCCTGCCAGTTCGCCATAGTGTACTAGCGGGAAAAGTGTCACCAGCAGCAAGACAGCAGTTATGATTTCCTCGAAGAGGCGGATTCTCTTGTTCATAATGGCAGCGTTATATGCAGTAAAGTTAGCAAATAATCCCTATCTTTGAGGAAAGCATTTCGTCGGTGCGGCGGGCCGTGGCGAACGAAGCGTGCGAAAGATTTGTGAAACTGTAGTAAAACGAAATGCCTTGAGAAAGACCTATCACCTCTGTCTCTCTTCCCACAATGAAGTGATGTTCCGGAGTGAAGCTGACTTGTGTCGCGGCTTCAATGCCTTGGCGCTTGCCATCCTGGAAACAGATTCCCGTCTGCTGGCAGAAGGTTTCTTGACCACCCATTTCCATCAACTGGTTCAGACAGACTGTCCGGAAGAAGTCATCCGGCGGACACGCTATGCGCATGCCCGGTTTTTCAATACGAAATACAAGCGACGGGGAAGCCTGGGCGAAAGGCGACCCTTTTCGCTTGAGGTGGAAGGATTCCACCATACCGTGGCTGCCCTGAACTACGTAAATCGGCAGGGGCTCCATCACGGACTTTCACAGACACCTTTCGGTTACCGGCACTGTTCAGCCGGCGTGTTCTTCCAACAGGACTTCGGGCATCGGCAACCTTTGGCATTGATGCCTGCTGACCAACGTTATAAGTATCTGCCTAAAGGAATCAACATTCCGACAGAATACAGGATGGATACGAGCGGGCTGCTGCTGCGGGAAGACGTCATCGATACTGCACAGGTGGAATCCTTCTACGCCACTCCGCGGAATTATCTATACCAGATGAACAAGATCGGCGATGAAATGTCGGTAAAAGAACAGCAACAAGAAGAATCCACCACGCCCATCATCACGATGGCCGTCATGGAACCCGGCTATTCTCATGAAGAGATTGGCCGGCTGCTGCAAAATGAAAAAGGACGCTATGATCCGCATATGATTACGGACCTGGAGTTATGTGCCGTCATCGACGATGCCTGTCTGCCCAAATACTTCAAAGGCGCCACCCTCTACGAACTGTCCCGGCAGCAACGGATCTGGCTCTGCAATCTGCTCTGGAAAAACCTTTGGCACCGCCGTCGGAAAAGGGCCACGGAAGCCCAATTGAAGCGATGCCTCTGGCTATGAAGCATCTTTCGCGAGAGATGTGGGCCAGAGACCGATTCCTTTATTCCATTGTTTGGCAACGAAAGGGATCATTTATCTATCTCATCCCTTTCGTTGCCACTTTTCGGCCGAAACAGTTGTTTCTTGGCAGCGAAAGGCATCAAGCGGCGCCGTCATTCCTTTCGCTGCCATACTAACGGCGCAAAAGAGGACGCAACTACTGTTACGCACCTACTTGTTGACCGAGTCTATTTGTTGGTCGGCGTAGCTGTTTGGGAGAAGGCGGCGATGACGGCGCGGAGGGCGCGGGCGTCATCACGGGGGCGGACGGTGCCTTCGTCGTTGCCGGACTTGAGGGTGTAGTAGCGGTTGAGGAAGCTGTTGGCGTCGGACCAGATGGTATGGATGTAGCCTTGCAGGTGGGATGCGGTTGCGGGGGCGGATTGCTTGCGGAAGCGGGCCATGTCGCTGATCTGCTGCAGGCAGACGTCGGGATTCCGGTAACCGCAGGAAGCGACGTTGAAGCCTTTCATTGCGAAATAAACGCCGGTCAGGTCGGCCCGTTCGTAGTGCCAGTCGCAGATGAAGACATCTTTCGGAATCATGTCGATGGCCGGCCAGGTGTCGTTGTAGCTGGCTTCCCACTCGCCGAGTCCGGTCGTGCGGCCGTCGAGCAGACGGTCGCCCCAGATCATCAACTGACGGCCTTTCTCCGCCAGGTGGTCGTGGATCAGGGTTACCTCGCCGGCGAACAGTTCGGCTTTGTCGTGGTCGTGGCAGCGGGGGCATTCCGCTTCGCCCAGATAGAACACTTCGTCCATCCCGGCGTGGAAGCCGTCGGCCTCGAAGGCATCGCAGAGTTCATCCACCACCGCGAAGACGACGTCGTGCACTTCCGGATGGAGCGGACAATAGCTTTTGCAGTAGAGGCGGTCGGGATTCGGCCAGGGCTTATAATTCGCCGTCTTGACGGAAGGGTTTTCGTCGAACTGGGGATACTCGCGCAAAAGGGCATAGGTCGTTTCCGCCCAGGACTGATGCCCCAGCAGATTGATCTGCGGCACGACGCGGATTCCGTGCTTGCGGCAGACTGCTACGATTTTCCCCACATCTTCCCGGGTCAGCGGATTGGGGTCCCGAAGTTCCGGATGCGATTCAAAGGCGTAGTTCCAGTCCACCCGCAGGATGAGCAGGTTGAAATGGGCCGGCGCCAGTTCTTCTTCCACGAAGGTAAGGAAACGATCCAGCCCGGCGGGTTTGGGCGCTTCGATGGCCAGGCCCCTGACGGGGAGAGACTCAGCGGCATCTTCTTCTGCGGCCCGGCAGAAGGAGGGGAATAGCAGCATCAGGGATACGGTCAGCAGCAAAAAGGAGAAATGTTTCATGGCGACGATGTGTATGAATCAGATGGCAGACAAATATAAAAATAATCCTTGGATTGCGTCTCAAAGCGTCAGGTGTCCCCTTCGGACGGCGGTTTCGAGGAGTTCACCGGGGATGATGTGGCGGACGGCGTCGATGATGGCGTTGAGTTTGGCTTCGTGGATGAAGTCGGCCCGAACGACGAGGGAGATGGTACGCGTCGGGGTCGGATCGATAATGGGACGGAGGCATTTCTGCTGGCTGTACATAATCAGGCCAGTATGCGTCTCCGGGACGATGGTGATGCCGCCGTTATCGTTGACGACCTGGATCAGGATGCCGACCCGGCCGCCTTCGAAGAAGCGTTCATAGGTAAAATCGCCTCCCTTGAGATCCTGGGAATCGAGTTGCCGCAAGCCGTCACGGATAATCCAAAGGGGCTGGCCCAACAGGGTCTCAGTCCGTATATTCTCCTGGGAATAGGCCGGATTGTCGGGCGATACATAGGCCAGAAAACGTTCGCGATAGAGCGGGATATCCAGAAAGCCGGGGTCCCGGACCGATCCGGCGATGATGCCCATATCTACCTCCGCCTTTCGGAGCTTATCCAGGAGGGTATCGGTCAGCATCTCTTCCATCTGCAGCGAGATGGACGGATATCGGTCTCCGAAGAATTTGAACAGGCCGGGCACCAATACCGGAGCGACCGTCGAAATGAGGGCGATTCGGAGCGGTCCGGCGAGCGATTCCTTTTCCGAGCGGGTCATCTGGGCAATCTGTTCCACATTGTACAGCACCACCTTTGCCTGGTCGATGACCTTGCGGCCGATTTCCGTAGGTGCCACGGGGTGGGCATCCCGGTTGAAGAGACGCACATCCAGTTCTTCCTCCATTTTCTTGACCATCAGGCTCAAGGTCGACTGGGTAAGGCCGCAGGCCTCGGCCGCCTTGCCGAAATGCCTGTACGTGTCGATGGCAACGATGTAACGCAGCTGCTGAAGTGTCATAATTCCGGTATCATTGATAATATCAATGCAAATATAAAAATTATTGTATTGATTAATGACTTATGGGGCCATAACTTTGCCCCGTCAATCGAACGATATGAAGTGGACGGTCATCACCTGGTTTATCGGCGTCTCGCTGCTGCTGGTCGCGGCACTCATGGCTGTGTCGTGCATCATCGCCTTGTGCATCCCGGGCGATGGGAGCTGGGCTCCGCTTCTGTTTTCGACGATTCTCACAGCATGTGCCGGGGTATTCCCTCTCATTTTTGTGAGGAAAGGACGGCATCGGCTCTCTTTCCGCGAGGGAAACTGCATCGTCGTCCTGGCCTGGATTCTGGCTTGCTTCTTTGGAACGCTCCCCTTCCTGCTCTATGGCGGGGAGTTCACGCCCGTCAATGCCCTCTTCGAGAGCATTTCCGGCTTCACGACCACCGGCGCCTCCATTCTGAACGATATCGAAGCGCTCCCGAAAGGGCTCCTGTTCTGGCGCATCTCCACAGCCTGGGCAGGTGGCATCGGCATCGTCACCCTGTTCTCGATGCTGACCGGACGGGCAGACAAATCGACACTTTCCAAGGCTGAAATATCCAGCATCGCCCGGGAATCCTTCGCAGGCGGAAGGAGCATCAGCTTCGCCAACCGCATGCTGATTACCTATCTCGCCCTCACGGTCGTCTCTTTCCTGTCGCTGAAACTGACGGGATTGGGCTGGTTCGATGCGGCCACCCACGCGATGTCAGCCTGCAGCACCTGCGGGTTCTCCACCCGGAATGCCAGCGTGGCCTTCTTTGACAACCCGGCCGCAGAATTCGTCTTGACCCTGACCATGCTCGCCGCCGGCATCCACTTCGGCATCCTGTTCCTCGCGATCCTGCGGGGCAAGCCCGAATACTTCTGGAAATCCGAAACCATCAAGGTATTCCTCGCCCTGGTCGGCGTGGCCATCCTCGTCGTCACCGCGGACCTGCTGATCAACGGGCACTACCCTTCTTTCGGCTCGGCGCTGCGGGATGCATCCTTCCAGGTGGCCTCCATCTCCACCACCACCGGATTCGCCACCCAAGACACGACGCTCTGGCCACCGCTCAGCATGTCGGTGCTGATCATCTGCTCGCTCATCTGCGGCTGCTCCGGCTCCACGTCCGGCGGCATCAAGGTCGACCGGGCCATCGTGGCCATCAAAGGCCTCCAACGGAAAGTGAAACTGACCGTTTCGCCCAACGCCGTGACGAGCGTCCGCGTGGACGGCAAGGTAAAATCGATCGAACAGGTCAGCGACGCCTTCGGCTATATCTTCTGCTACCTGCTCATCGTGGTTGCGTTCGCCACGCTGAACAACGCCATGGGCCTGGACTTCACCACCGGCGTCACCGCCTCAGTCGCCTGCATCGGCAACGTCGGCCCGGGATTCGGCGATGTCGGCTCGATGTGCAATTATGCCGCGTTCCCGCCACTGCTCAAAGTATCCAGCATGCTGGAAATGATGATCGGCCGTCTGGAAATCTTCCCGGTCCTCTATCTGGTGCGCTCCATCCGGAGGAAGTAACCGGGCTATCGCAGTAGATAATTTGAATTCATCCGGTCCAGATCGCGGCGGAGACCTTCGGCATTGCGGCTCTTGGCGGCGTTGAGCTTGCCGAAATTCCATTTCACGGAGAAGATGAAACTGCGGCCGGTCTGGTTATGCATCGAATCTTCCACATAGTTGGCCGTCACGACGTGGCCCGTCGAGCGCGACTGATTGAGGATGTCGTAGATGCTGAAGCGAAGCGCCCAGGCCTTGATGTTCTTGGTCAGGCTGAAATCCCAATTCAGGTACGGCTCATTGTAGCCCTGTGGGAAACCGGCGAAAAAGTAATAGCGGGCACTGGTGTTCAATTCAAAGCCGTGTTTCGTAGTCCAGTCGAAAGAGCCGTTTACCGTGCTGGTCCATGTCCGCGTGTCGGCATCGCTGTCCAGCGAGTAGCGGGACGAATGCATGGAAGTGGAAGCACCGGCGCTTGCCGTGACCTGATCGCCCCGGTAGCGCAATGACATCGAAGGAGCCAGACGCAACGAGTGCGTCAGGCTCTCGCTGAAACCGCTCGCGCCGGAATAGAACGTTTCGCCCCGTTCGTCCGAGCCCCAGAACCCGGCCATGAAAGCGTTATAGTCGAAGGCATCGATGTCGAGCGGGTCGAGGCGCCGCACATTCTGGAAACTGACCGAACGGGTGTACATCGTCATCAGGTTGATGGTCGTGGTCAAGCGCTTATCGGCCGTCAACGGCGTATTGAAGAACGAGAAGACCGACGCGTTCAAAGCCGGCTTGGCCGCATTGACAGGAATGCTGTAGTGCACGCCGTCCGCATCGAACCAGCTGGCTGACACGGAACTGCGCAAAGTCATTCCGCCACTGAAGGACAACGAGAGCGACCGTTGCGCCGCGGCGTTGTTCGCATTGATGCTGAAACTGGCATTGTGCCGGAACGAAGGCTGCAGGTAAATATTGCCGAGCGACAGTCTCGTGGGGACAGAGAGGTTGAGCCGGGGCAGCATATTGGCGACCGAAGGCTGCGAGGCGTTTCCGTTGTAGAAGATGAAGAAATTGGCCTGTTGCCCTTTCCGCCAGCGCAGCTGGAGGTAAGGATTCCAGTCGATAATCCACTCCCCGATGCCACTCTGTGTCATGATTCCCCGTGAAACGGAGGACATTTCATTGAGCGATTCCTGCAGATTCGCGCCAAACTGAACGGAGGTATAGCCCTTTTGGTACTGCAGTTGGACGAGTTCGCGGAAGAACACATAGCGGCTCTCCGAAGAAGTGGAATAATAGGCATTGGGCGTACGGTAGTCGCCCTTGTCAAGCACTGAAGCGTCGAAATGGGCGGCACCGGATGTCCGGCCGAAGGCATCTTTTACGTTGTTGCGCCAGGTAATGCTGCCGACTCCTTGGGCAGACAGCGCCCAATTTGCAGAAAGGGGTTCGACATAGGTGAAGTTGAGACTTCCACGCCCGTTCCGATTGTCGGTATCATAGAAGAGATCTTTCACATCGACTGCGTCTGAGCCGCTGAACTGCGTCTCGGAGTATTCCCGGCTGTCCGCATCGTAGTTCGTGTATTCAAACTGTCCGTTGAAAGTGAGGCTGCGACGTTTATTGCCGCCCAGATTGCGGAATCCCAATTCGACAGAAGAACTATGGCTGGCCTCGCGCGACAGGGAGAACGTGCTGGAAGTAGAACTGTTGAGGAATTCCCCGCCCGACTCCTGCGCACGGTTATCGTTGTACGCTTCCCGCTGACCCCGCGTGTAGGTAAAACGGGGCCGGAAGGTAAAGAGGATCTTTTTGCGGTCGGTGTTCTTCAGTTCGAGATTGGCCTGCAGCGAGTGGTCGTTTGTGAAAGTCTTGGTCTCCGTATCCGAAAGGTTGTCGTTTCCCCCGGGCACGAAGGTCGTGCGGGAGGCTTTGCGCCGGTTGTCCACGAAACCGTGGTTGAACTGGGCGGAAGCCGAGGTTTCCAGGCCTTTGAGCCGGGTGGTATTGTAATTCACGCCGGCCTGCTCCTGCGTCGTGAGGCCGGCGCCCATCGAAGCGGAAGCTCCCTCTTCCGAAAAGAAGACCACGACGCCACCGCCGCCGATCGGCGAGTTTCCGGCATTGCCCACAAGCGTCAGCTGGTCTTTTTCCGTATAGCCCGATACCAGGACGCTGCCGGCGTAGAGGAGGCCGCGGTCGTCGATCATCTCGGCCGCCCGGTCTCCGGCCAGCGTGCTGCCCAGCCCCGCTTCCGCGTTGCCGAACCAGCCTTCCTTGAACTCCTGCTTGAACTCCAGGTCCATCACCTTCTCGCGGTTTTCGGCCACGCCGGTGAATTCCTCGGCATCGGTCTTCTTGTCGATGACCTTCACCTTATCCACCACCTTGGCGGGCAGATTCTTCAAAGCCATTTTCGGGTCATCGGAGAAGAAGGTCTTACCGCCCACCGTAATGCGCGGAATCGTTTCGCCGTTGTACTTGATGGTGCCGTCGTTCGAGACTTCCATGCCGGGCATGCGCTTGAGCAGGTCTTCCAGGACGGCATTCTGCCCGAGCTGGAACGAAGCGGCGTTGAAGATCACGGTATCCTGCTTGATCTCGATGGGATTGCCGATGGCCGTGATGCGCGCGGCATCGAGCAGCTCCGTGTCTTCCGCCAGGGCAACCGTACCCAAATCGACTTCCCGCTTGCTCCAGGAAAAGCCAAAGTACTGTTCCTTCTGGTAGCTCTTGTAGCCCAACAGTTCTACGAAGACGTTGTAAGTACCGAGCGTGACCTTCTTGAGCTGGGCCACGCCCAGCGTATCGGTCACCGTAAAGTTCGTGATCAGCGTATCGTTCTTGGCCGTCAGATAAACCGACGCGTAAGGGATGGGCGCCTGCGTCTTCTCCTCGACCACCTTGAGCTTCATCGTGCCCACGTTGGGGCCGTCGAAGCCGCCGCGACCCGAAACGACAATGACTTGTGCCGGAGCCGGTTGCCAAGCCGCCAGCGCGACGATCAGCGCGAGGGCCATTAGGCCTGCAAATCGTATGTTTTTCCAATTCATATCTTCTAGTCGCAAATAGTCTCCAAAAGTTAAAGTTCCCTACTCCTCAGGCCAGTTTTCGCCCCATTCGGGCGAAAGCCCGGTGTAGTCGACGAACAGTTCGGGCTGGAATCCACCGATGATGCGGCGGATGCGACCCTGCCGGTCGGTATAAAAATAAGTTGGAATCCCACGGATTCCCATTTTCTTGTTGAGTGGTCCCTCCTTCCCCTGCAAATCCGAGATCAGCAGATAGGGTTCCAGCTGAAAAGCTTTGACCCGCTTCTGGAAGTCGGCCATGTTTTCCGCATAGACATACGCCACAACGGCCAGGCTGTCACGGTCGGTGGCGGCTAGCAGGTCCTTGAACCAGAAGTGCGTGCTCCGCTTGATCCAGCCCCATCCCTCATAGATGAGCAGGACGCGCTTGCCATCGGTGACCGACCAGTCGAAGGGCTTGCCGTCGATACCGACGCCCTCGAAATGCGGCAGCGGGTCGCCCACCTCCGGCGTTTTCTTTTCAATATGCTTACGGAGTGCCTGGCCCAGCTTTGTCTTCTGCATGCCGGGATTCAGTGATTCGTAGACCTGGCGCAGGTCTTGCCGGGACACGTGGTCGGCGCTGCGGGTCACCTTATCGAGGGCACTGGGTGCCGTGGCGGCATGCAGGAGAGCGAGCCGGATCCGCTCCTGTTCCAAGGCAATGAGCCGTCCGTTCTCCTCCTGTTTGGTCACGAGCGGCGAATAGATGGCTACCTGTTTGTCGCGAAAGAGTTCTTCGGCCGCCACATATTCGTCTTCCGTAGAATGGACCTCGACCGGTTCTTTCCGGCACGCAACAACCGCAAGCAGGAGCATCAGGCTGATGAAGAGTAGGCGTGGTTTCATGGGATTCATTAATGTTTCGATCGGATTACGTTGAGCAGCACCACGCCGTTGCGGGCTTTCTCTCCAAATATGGTCATGGCTTCTTCGCCGTGGATATAGGCATACCACTTCCAATTCCACCGTCCTGAACCAAGCTCCATACGGCGCTGGTATGGGAACTCTACGCCATTGACAAGCATCAGCGGAAATTGGTCGGGATCGCTCACATTGAAACCGGGAATCAGTTGAAAATGCACCCGCCCCGATTCATCGGACTCTTCGGAGCGGGACTTCATGCTTATCAAGCCCATGGGGACGGGACGGCCAAAAGCCCGGGCAATTTCTTCGGGGCCAAGGACGGAAAAAACGCCGATTTGCTCCCGGCGGATCGAGAAATCATTCCAGGAGACGGATTCGTTGTCCAGGAGGAGAATCGGCTGCTGCCCCAGCGAGAAACCGTCGATCTGCATCCGGGCATTGGCCAGCAGCACCAGTCCCAGCAACGGCGTGCAAGCCAGCACGCGCCAGGCTTGCGCCGTTTTGGCAGCAGGACGCGACATCATCCGGACGCGGTCTTTTAAAACACTGTCACTAAAACTATTGGCAATGGTATAACCCCGCTGTGCCGCGGCTTTCTGTACCAGCAGGAACAAATAGCCTTTCCGATCGGCACCCCGCTCGAGAACCGCAGCATCAGCCTGGAACTCGTGGACAGCGCAAAGGTCTTCCCGGAGCATCCAGATGAAAGGATTGAACCACTGCAGGGCGGCAGCGAAGTCCACCAGCAGCAGGTCGCGGGAATGACGGAGCCGGACGTGCGCACTTTCGTGATCGAGGATCTCCCGCCGGCCAGACAGCCAGTCCGCACGCGAGAGGACGACATTCCGCATCCAGCTGAACGCAATGATGTCGTGGTCGACGACATAAACGCGGATGCCGTCCTCTTGGGAGACCGGCTCCCCGCTGCGCAGAATCCGCCGCACGTGACAGATTGAACGGAGCAGACGCCCCAGTACCCAGCATACGCCGACCAGATAGACCAACGCCAGCAGGTTCAGCCAGAGAGCCGGTTTGACAACGGGCGCGGACAGGCTCAGCACGTCGGTCAGCAGTGGCTGGCTGGTCGCCATCAGGTCGGTCACCTGCGTCACTTCGGCCAGTGTCCGGCCACGATGGAAGGTAATCACGGCGAACGGCAGCACGAAACTGGCGGCCGTGGCACCCAGCAACACCGCCCGATTCAGCCGCAACAACGTTCCGTCGCGCAGCGCCACCCGGTAGAACAGGTAAAAGACGGCCAGCACGAGGGAAGCCTTCAGCAGATATAAAAGGAAAGGCATCATCGGCGTGCACTCATTGTTTTTCGATCTCGCGGATCAGTTCCTTCAACTCTTCGACGGAAATCTTCTCATCCTTGACCAGGGCCGATACGGCCTGCAGGTAGGAATTGCCGAAAAACTTGTCCACGACATTGGTCAGCGTGGCCTCGCGGTATTCATCCTGCGAGACGGCCGCTTGATACCGGTACGTCGGCCCAAAGGCCTCGTGGCTCAGGAACCCGTCGGCCTCCAGGGTCCGCACCTGTGTCGACAATGTATTGAAATGCGGTTTGGGATCGGGATAGGATTCCCGAAGTTCCCGGACGAACAAAGCCCCGCGTTCCCAGAACCGGCTCATGATCGCCTCTTCTTTTTTAGTCAACCTTCGCATCTGACTTGCTTTTTTGCAAAGATAAACTAATTATTCTAAACAAGCAACTAAAAATATTAGTTGACTGTCTTCCGCTTTATCCCATTCCTTGTGGGCGACGCATATGATTCATCTGTCTCGTATGCGTCGAGGACAGAAAACGGCCGTTCAGTGCTGAAACCTGCGGGCGACGCAGGCAAAGCGGCGCCCTCGTCTGCGTCGCGCGTGCGGTGTCCTATGGATGATTGGGAAAGCGGTCCCTGTCACCTCCCAATGTCTTTCGCTTATAGCTGGGTCTGCAGGATGGTATCGAGATCGGCTGGCGTGGGGTCGATGGCCAGGATCGTTCCGTTCCGGTCGAGGAGGAAAACCTTGGAGTGGTTGGCCATCAGCGTAGGCGCGGCATCAATGGCTATGAGATTGGTCCAGGGATAGCCGTCCGTGGCGAGGGCCTTGCGCCAGGCCGCATCGTTTTTGTATTCGAGGGCGACGCCGACTACCGTGAAATCATCTCCGGCATATTTCTCGTAAACCGGAATCAGCGCCTTGCTACGGATACGGCATGAGCCGCACCAGGAAGCCCAGAAATCCACTACGGCCATCTTGCCGGCGGTCAATTCAGACAGCGTGTGCTGTACGCCATGCTTATCGGGGAGCGTGAAATCACGGATGCGTTCGCCCTTTTGATTTGCGGTCAGCGACAGGATCATGGCATGATACGGATGGTCAGGGAACAGGTCCGCGAAGGAGTTGTCATACAAGTCGACCCATGCCTTCGCCTTGTCGGAGTTGTCACGGTCATAATTTATCGCCGAATAGATCCGATAGAGGGAGCCTATTGAAGGATGGCCTCCGACATAGGCAATATGGAGGCTGTCGAGCTCGGCCTGCAAGCCATCCAACTGGCGCTTGAAGACGAGACCTTCCGGAGAATAGCTTTCGGCAGTCTCAGCCTCCTCCAACAGGGCATTGACCGCCTTGCTGTACAAGGTTCCCTGGCGACGCAGCCGTCCTAATTCATCATAAACGAGGGAGATTCGGGGCATCATCTCAAAAGTGATGGCTTCATATCTCTTCAAGCTTTCGTTTTCAGGCGAATCGGAGACCAGTTCGATCAACTCCGCGTCCATGCTGTCAGGGCCGATGAACGATACGCCGGCGCTGGTTGGGACGAACTCCCGCACCATGGCCATCCCGGAGCTGGGGACCGTAAAGACCAGATCATAGACCAGCGTGGTGTCCAGCATGACGGTACCTTCAAAACAACCCTCTTTCACGGGGAAGGAAGCGACAGGCTGCTCATTATTCATAAAAGCAATCTGGTCAGCACGATATACGAAAACTTCCGGATATTCTTGGGTAATATCGCTGCCGGAAAGGTTGCATTGGGTCACGAATTGCTGTCGCACGATAGGCAGGGAATCCGAATCCGGCACCGTATCACCGGTATTTCTACCGCACGAAGCCAAGCACACGATGGCCAGGCCGGCAATCAGGGCGAAGAGAATGGTAACGCGACCGCGGGGGGAGCCATCGACTTCTTTCTGGGTCAACATTCGCATGAGTCTATCTTTTCTGCCAAGTTAATCATATTTTCTTTATGAGCAACTATCATTATCAGTTTATTAATTCCTTCAACCGGGCCTCAACTTGGGCCAGGTTATGATGGCCGGTCAGGATGACGTTGCCCTGGGGATCCAGCAGGAAAAAGTGAGGAATACCGTTGACAGGGAATTTGGCGCAGATGACACCTTCCAGGTCGAAGATCTGGTCGTAATCGATGCCCAGTTTTTCCATGACGCGAAGGGATGCTTCGGGTTTGTCCTTAAGCGTGACGCCGATGATTTTCAAGCCCTTATCGGCAAACTTATGATTCAGGTCGATGACATTTGGGATTTCTTCGCGGCACGGGGCGCACCAACTTGCCCAAAAATCGACCAGGACATATTGTCCCTGACCTGTCAGGGAGGACCATAGTTCCGACGCCGATTCCCATTCAGTCTGCGAAGCAATGCAGCCACCCGGACCGGTCTGGACATAGACCGCACGGCCATCTTCTTTCGATGTCGCCAATTTATAGGTTAGATCCATCACGATTCTCTCATCTTCCCTGATGAAGTCGCCGCCCTCAGCGAGCAGGGTCACCATTTCCTCATAATCCAGGAAGCCGGATAGCAGCCGCATGGCTTGCAGGCCGACCGCATCGTTGCTGTGCGCCCGATAGTTCGCGCGCATCAGGGAATCCATCACCGCGAAGGCGTCTACTTCAGGACCGGACTCCATCAGCACTTTGTCCATAGCCGTGATAAAATCATTCATCGCGACGGTCAGCGGACTGCCTTCGGAGGCCTTCGTGCCGAAATCGACCGTCATCCGTTTCGTGTCGGCCACGATTTCCATATAGTCTTGCAGTTCGCCGGAGCCGACATCTTTTCCCTCGGCATCAATCAACTTGATTCGCCGCTGCACCTGCGGATTCTGCAGGGTCTTCAGCGTAAATGCGCCATGCTCGATCCGACAGGTATCAATGCCCTCCCCTCCCTGCAGCAATACGGCAGAATAGGGCTGATTCGCATCGGGGACGCTCACAGTACCCCGGATGGTGCACATATTCTCTGAATGGCATCCTGCACACAGGATCGGCAGGACAAAAAAGGCCAGCAGTCGTTTCATTTGCTTTAGATTCTTGGCGTTTGCACAAGCCGGATGACCAGCGAAACGAAATAGATGATCAGGCCATACAGCAGCGGGATGATGGCAATTTGCAAACCGCCCCCAATCAAAGGAAAGACCTCACTGCCGAATTGATCCATCAGGCCGAATATTTGGAACAGGCCGATGCCGGTCAGGAAGATTGAGAGGACCAACGCGGCTATTCCCACTTCCCGAACCCAGCGTGGAGCTTTCCAGGCTGCAAGGAAAAGCGCAATCAGTAAAAGGGTGAGCACAATCATGCCCGTCATACCGCCATCCATAAAGAATCGGGCCAATGACCAGCCGGGCGTTTCAATGGTTTCCGGATGGAACACTCCCAGGGAATCCGCCACTTGATAGGTTGTCTGTTTCATCGTGTAAATTGTTTGTTCCACAAAGGTACGGACCCCGCCGGTCTCTTCCAAAGTCAAAACCCATTGCAGCCTCGCTGAATCCCACTGTGGCGGCTATTCTTGGCCAGCCGGGCTGTTTTTTCCGTATATTTGTAACAATGAAAATCTTCGGTCGCATCGCTTTTTGGCTCGTGGCGCTCGCGCTGGTGACCGCCATCTTGATCAGTCTGGATTACACACCGGGGCAGGCCGTTCTGATCAGTCTGGTCTTCTTCCCCTGCGCAATTGCTCTGGAGTTTTTCCTGCCGAAAGCCGAAACGATCCGCGACAAGGTCTTTCTCTCCCTGGCCGTACTGGTATCCACCACCCTGCTGTTGCTACTCGTCCACCGGCTGCTCTGGAGTCCTTTTATGAAGAGCCGGGTCTGGTTCATTCTCGACGTGCAGCCCGTTCTGGTCAACCCCGTGTTTCTCGGCCTCATTCTGACCATGCTGGCGCTCGGCGATTATGCCTGGCGGAAATGGCTGGACCGCCGGCTGCAGGCCGCACCCCGCCAGATCACGTTTTTCTCGGATAGGAAATCCGTCACCCTTCCCGTAGCTGAAATCGCCTACATCGAATCGAACGACACAGAAGTCCGCATCTTTACCCTTGACGGTCGTTCCTTCCGCAACAAAACGGGAATCAGCCAATGGGAAAACCTGCTCGGAGACCCCTTCGTCCGCATCCATCGTTCCTATTTGGTCAACCGCGACGCCGCCACCTTCCCATCCCCCGACACCGTCGCCGTCGGCACGACCCAACTCCCCGTATCCCGCAAATATCGCGATAACGTAAAAAGGGCTGCCCTTCGGCAGCCCCAGCCGGGCATCGGATAGATGTCACGTGGCTATATGCCCTTGCCTATGGTTTATTTCGTCGATGGACGACGAAATCGCCGATAAGCGCGTACGTAAACCTTACGGTCGCCTTGTCTGCGCCAGTAGGCGCGGACATATACGGGACGAACCATCGTTCCACGTACGAAAAGAGAGATAGAGATCTTTACGTTCATTTGAGTAGATAACAATTAAGCTTGTAAACGAAAGAATGGATCCTCCTCAAGTACCTGCCCGGCTATATCTAAAAGAAGAGCACCGGTACTCATCGGAGACCGATGCTCTTTGGCTTAATTGTTTCCCAGTTATCAACTGAGATTTCTACTCAACGGCAAAGATAATCACTAAAAACGAAATCCATCCGACAAAAAAGCAATTTTCATCGTTATCCCTGCTTGTTTTGTCACGACGACAACGTGAGTGTCTCCACATTGCCGTCGCGGCAAAACTACAAAAATCTTTCGCCTATAGCCGGGCTTGCAGGATGGAATCGATTTCTTCCGCTGTCGGATCGATAGCCAGGATCGTTCCGTTCCGGTCGAGGAGGAAAACCTTGGAGTGGTTGGCCATCATCGAGGGGGCAGCATCGATGGCAATGAGATTGGTCCAGGGATAGCCGTCCTTGGCGAGGGCCTTGCGCCAGGCAGCATCGTTTTTGTATTCGAGAGCAACGCCGACCATCGTGAAATCATCTCCGGCATATTTCTCGTAAACCGGAATCAGCGCCTTGCTCCCGATACGGCAGGAGCTGCACCAAGAGGCCCAGAAATCCACTACGGCCATTTTGCCCGCGGTCAATTCTGACAACGTGTGCTGTACGCCATTCTTATCGGGGAGCGTGAAATCACGGATGCGTTCACCCTCTTGATTTGCGGTCAGCGACAGGATCATCGAATGATACGGATGGTCAGGGAACAGGTCCGCGAAGGAGTTGTCATACAAGTCTACCCAAGCCTTCATCTGGCCAGGATTGTTGTCACGGGCATAACGTATCATCGAATAGATCCGGTATAGGGAGCCGATCGAAGGATGGTTCCCGGCATAGGCAATGTTGAGGCTGTCGAGCAGGGCCTGGAATCCATCCAACTGGCGCTTGACGGCAAGGCCTTCCGGAGAATAGCTTTCGTCGAGTTTCTGGATTTTGTTGAATTCCCTGTAAATCTCCCGGCTCCGTTCCTTGGAAGCTGTCTTTGCTTCCTCCAACAGGGCGTTGACCGCCTCGCTGTACAAGGTTCCCTGTCGACTCAGACGTCCCAATTCATCATAAACGGGGGCGATTCTGGGCATCATCTCGTAGGAAATAGCCTCATATCCCTTCAAACCCTCGTTTTCAGGCGAATCGGAAATCAGTTCAACCGACTCCGCGTCCATGCTATCAGGGCCAAGGAACGAGACGCCGGCGCTGCTTGGGATGAAATCCCGCACGATGGCCATTCCGGATTGGGGAACCGTGAAGACCAGGTCATAGACCAGCGTGGTGTCCAGATTGGCAATCCCATCAAAACAACCATCTTTCACGGAGAAAGAGGCGGCAGGCTGCTCTTTATTCATAAAAGCGGTCTGGTCTGCCCGATATACGAGGACCTCCGGGTATTCTTTGGCAATATTGTTTCCGGAAAGATGGCATTTGGTTACAAACTGCTGTCGCACGACGGGCAGGGTATCCGAATCCGGCATCGTTTCGCCGGCATCTCTGCCGCAAGAAACCAGGCACACGACGACCAGGCTCGCAAGGGCTAAATAGAAGTTTTCGTATTTGATCATAGTCGAGAAAAAAATATCAGATCGTCTCCCGCTCCCGGTTGATTGAGAGGACGCCGAGGACAATGGCGAAGGAGGCGATGAGGAAGAAAAGGATGCTTTTGTTGTCCTGAAGCGTTGCCAGGATCTTGGACAAGGCGGAGTTATCAGGGAGGAACGACTGGATGGGGTATCGGATGACCAAGTATGACAGGAAGCAGCCTAGTGTCAGTCCGGCAATCAGGGTGACAAGAACGGCGACGCGGCCGCGGCGACGGGAGCCGTCGACTTCTTTCTTGATGCCTTCTACGGCATTGAAGCGGGCATTGGTTTCAATCAGGAACTGCCCTTCAGCCGGGGTTTCCGGCCGGTTGTCCCGCAGGTATTGTTCGATGTCTTTCATAAGCGAATGTATTGTTTGAGACGTGTCCGCCCCATAGAGAGATGGTATTTGACAGTTCCCGCCGGGATTTGCATCACGGCAGCAATTTCCTTAACGGAGAGGTCTTCGAAATAATGCAGGATGATGGCGGTGCGCTCCTTCTCCGGAATCCGAGCGAGCGCCTGCCGGAGTTCTTCATTCCGGAAGGCACCGTCGGGCCGGGCTCCGATGGCGCCATCGGCCTCACGCATTACCTCTGTTGAGTCGATGCTGAGCGGCGACGGAGGCAGGCGACGAAGATTATCGATAAAACAATTGTAGGCGATCCGAAACAACCAGGCCTTGAAATTACCAACGAAACGGTCCGACGCAACATACGCCCGGACAAGGGCTTCCTGCGCGATATCGTCAGCCAGGGCGGTATCTCCGCACAGCGATGCCAGGAACTGACGCAGCGGTCCCTGGCACGTCCGAACTTCGGAGATGAACCGATCGCGGGTCATTCGTTATTCCTCTTTGACCCGTCTCTCTTCGGCCTCGATCTCCTTGGACATCATTTTCTTGCCCACGAAGTAGACGATGAACAGTGCAATACCGACAGCCAGCAGAATACCAGCGATAAGCAGCAGGATCGGCTGAAGGCCGATATCCTCATACTGAGAATGGTCTAAAACGGGAACCAACACTATGAAAAAGGCCCCCATAAGGCTGGTGATGCAGGCACCTGTCAGGCGGCTCAGCAATTTCTCCTTGAGGGTTTTTGTTTCTCTGGAATTCTTGAAAAAATCGGGGTCGACCGCTGCACCCGCCTCGATGGCCTTGATCATGATCTCGGCCTTGCGGTTTGTCTCATTCTGCCGGGCGCGGCTGATCAGCCAGACGATCAGCACCGGCAGTACGACAGAAATGCCGATGGGAACCAGGGCGTCGAGAACTTCATACCAGATAACGTTTGAGACTAAGAAATGTATCATAACCATTATTAATTGAATTGTTGGACATAGCCCTGTTCCAGGGCGATTATAATACTATAACGCAAAACCGCCCCGAAAGGTTGGAAAAAAGAAAGCCCTGCTGCGTCAGCGTCGCGCGTGCGCTGTCCTGTGGATGATTGGGAAAGCGGTCCTGTCAGGGTTCGTTCATGAAGAGCTCGCCTTTGATGTAGTCGATGCTCTTTTTGGCGAATTCGTAGCCGCGGGAGCCGGGACGGGCGAGTTTGAGGTAGCGCTCGTAGTAGTCGAGTGCTTCTTTGTATTTCTTGAGCCGCTCGTAGCAGTAGGCGATGGTGGAGATGGCCTGGATAAACGAGGGATTGTAGCGGTAGGCCTCCTGGTAATGCGGGATGGCCTGGTCAAACTGTTCCAGACGATAGTAGCTCGCGCCGTACTGCTGATGGATGCGGGAGACCAGCGCGGAATCGGGCTGAATCATAGCTTCGGCCTTTTCGAGCATGGGCTTGACCTGCTTGTCGAAAGGCCGGTACATCTCTGTCTTGACGGCGGCGATGGACACGGCCAGGTTGGCGTCGGACGAGTCGAGGGCCCAGGCTTTCAGCAGTTCCCGCTCCGCTTCGTACGTGACATTCGTGTGCCAATAGCTCTGGCCGAGATAGTAATGCAGCGGATAATTGTCTGCGCCCAAGTCTTCCAGCCGCTTGAAAACGACGGTAGCGGAATCGTACTGCGCGCTGAGATAGTACGCCAGCCCCCGGATGGGCGCCACGGTGAAATTGTCGGGATCCATCGCCAGATAATCGCCCGTCATCGACAGGACGCCGTCGTAGTCTTTGGCGGTGAGCAGCAGGTTCGCCGCCTTGCTGACGACCGCTTCGTTCCGCGGTTTGAGCGCCAGAGCCTGGCGGTAGCAGACGAGCGCCGAGTCGGTGAGGCCCGCCAGGTTGTAGGCATCCCCTGCCAGGGCTGCCACGGCCGGGATGGAATCGCGGGCGAGGATGTTCCGCCCGAGCGACGCGCTGGCTAGATAGTCTTTCATCCGGAAAGCGATCTGCATCTGCTTGATCCGGTAAAGCAGGTTGTCCGGCTCGTGGAGCGACAGCAGTTGATAGGTCCCGGCCGCCGTCTCGTAATCGCCGTTCACGAAATGGCAGTCCGCCAGTTCGGAGAGCACCTCCTCATCGAAGACGCCGGGCGTCACCAGCCCCGAGAGCCGCTCGATGGCCGCATCTGTCTTGAAGAGGCTCTTCAGGTAGCGGGCTTCCGAAAGCGCCTCGCGCCGCGCCAGCGAGTCCGCCGGCTGCGCCGCCGCCACGCCGGAAAGCAGCGCGGCGGCCAGCACGGCCAGCGACAGGACAAACGATTTCATACTATTTCTTCTTTGTCAATTGGAAGAGGACGGGGAAATTATAAACCACCCGGACAGGTTCGCCATTGATGTAGCCAGGAGTCCATTTCGGGGACTGACTGACGACGCGGATGGCCTCTTCATCGAGGACGGGAGCACAGCCGCGGAGAACGCGGACATCCGTGACGCTGCCGTCTTTCTCAATGGTGAACTGCAAAGTCACACGGCCTTGAAGTGAATCTTTGACCGCCTCTTGGGGATACTTGAGATTCTCGTTGACCCAGCGGGGGAACGACTGGCCGGCATCTCCATCCTGGAAGCGGGGCTTGGTCTCCAGCAGGGAGTATTTGACAGGTTCCTCCGGCGGAGGCTCCGGCAGGACTTCGGAAGGCGTGGCAACCGGTTCTTCGGCAAGAGGGATTACATCTGCGGCAGGCGTGACGCGCTCGGCAAGAAGCAGCGTCGTGCCGGCCAGCAGCGGGAGGAGCAGCAGGAGAGAGAGTTTCTTCCAGGCTGCCTTGTAGGTGATTTGCATCATGGTAATACGGTTTTTGAGTTGGGCGTGATTGAAGCCGTTGGCCAGGAGGAAACGCTTTTCCCCCACGGCTTTTTTCACGAGCAGAAGTTGGTATTGGGTTGCATCGATGCCTTGGTTGAGGACGAAGTCGTCGGCTTCGTATTCGTGGAGCAGTTTGAGTTCGCTGCGGCAGATCCATACCAGTGGATTGAACCATTGGAAGACGGCCAGCAAAGAAGCAAACAACAGGTCGCAGGAATGGCCGGCGCGCACATGCGCCAGCTCGTGGGTAAGAATGGCGGGATAGCGTTCGAAGTCTCTGCGGCTGAGCACGATGTGCCGCATCCAGCTGAACGAGGGGCTCTCCTGCGAAAGCAAATGGAGCGTATAACCGTCGAACTTCCGGCCCGGAGCGTGTCGCAGCTGCCGGAACATCCCGGCATAAGAGCGCGCGAAAAACAACAGGATGATGAGTGAGCCGACAGCGTAAATCAGCAAGAGGAGGGTTTGCCAAGAGATGGCGGCCGGCGCCGCGGCAGCGCCTTCTGCGCCCGCTGCCTGCGCGGTCTCGGCGATGCCGACCACCACCGGCTCCAGCCAGGTGGAATACACGGTCGGCATCGCGACGTGCAGCGGAATCAGCGGCAACAGCAGGCACGCGGCGCTTCCGAAGAGCAGGACGAACCGGTTGAAGCGGAAATGCTCCGTCCGGCGCATCACCAGCAGGAAGAATGCGTCGAAGACGGCCAGCAGCAGCGTGCTCTTGAGCAGGTAGAGGAGGAAGGCGTTCATTTCCGGCCGTTTTCGATCTGTGCAATCAGCGCCTTGAGTTCGGCAAGGTCCATCTTGTCATCCTCCACGAAGCGGGAAACCACGCTCGCGTAGGAATTGTCGTAGAATTTCTCGACCATGTCTGAAATGGTCAGGTCGGCGAAGCCGTGTTCATCCACCAGCGCGTGGTAACGGTAGGCGTTGGCAAATTTCTCACGGGCCACATAGCCCTTGTCTTCCAGGAATCCGACCTGGGTCGCGACGGTATTGTAGTGCGGTTTGGGATCGGGATAATATCTGAGCAGGTCCTGGATGAACACCGGTCCGTGCGCCCAGATGAGCCGCAGCACCTCTTCTTCTTTTGCAGTCAGTTTTTCCATTTTCAACGGTTTATGGAGTTACTCCACTGCAAAGATACTACTTTATTTTGTATTTCCTAATTTTTTTCGGAAATAAACGAAAATTTATCGTATGAGGGGGGGTCCAGGACTTACGGTTCCTCAAGCATTAGTTTATTTTCCGCGGGATGCGGAAACTGTCCACGACCTGCCGGTGCTGGTTGAAGACCGTTACCTTCATGCAGGTGTCATCGACTTCGATGTTGGAGGCGCAACTGATTCCTTCGTCGATCAGGTCGATGACTTTGGCATAGCGGGTCTTGTTTTCCAGCATCGTGCTGTCGGGCCGGCGCTTCTTGTCACCGCTGGAGCCCATGTCCAGGTAGAAAGTGCCGCCCTCCATGGGATTGGTCCGGGAGAAGATGTGGTCGTGGCCGCTCAGGACCAGATCGACCTGGTATTGCTGGAAGATCGGAGCCCACTGCGGCCGGATGTTCTGGGCAACGGCCTCGTCCACAAAGTCGGAACCATAGACGGACTTGTGCATGAAGACGACCAGGTACTGGTATGTCCCTTTCAGGCGGTCCATCGTTTCCCGGAACCAGGCGGCTTCTTCGTCGAAACGCGCACCGGCGGCGATGTCCGAGTTGTTCATATCGAGCGCGACGAACAACACGTTGTTGTAGTAGAAGTAGTAGGAACTGCCGGGACTGGTCGGGCAGCCGTTTTCGGGGAAATGGAACAGGTTGACGAAGGTATAGGGCTTGTCGTATTGCGGATAACCGCCATTGACCCGGTCGCAGGCCCAATAGGCATGGTCACCGGGCGAGGCCGCATAGACGAAATCGCGGAAGGTGTCGTTGTCGAGGATGAAAGTCCATTCATACTCGTTGCCGGCCACATCGATGTGGTCGCCGCTGCAGAGCATGAGGGCCGGGTCGCCGGCAATCTCCTTCATGGTCTGGATGAGCGGCAGGGTCACGGGGTTCTCCCGATGCTGGAAATCGGTAAAGGCGACGAAGTTCCAGGGCCCTTTCTGTCCCGAAGTCTTGAAGCGACGGGCATCGGTTTTGGTTTTGCCTGCGACGATCTTATAGATATAACGTGTGTCGGCTTTCAGGCCTGAGAGCGTGGCGTAGCACACATACCGTTCTTTCGTGTAGAACGTGGATTCCGTGGAGGTGTTTTCTATGCCGACAGTGCTCCATTTCTTGCAGACCGGTTTGATTTTTTTCGCTTTCCTGAATGTGCTGTCTTCCGCTTGGGCCACCAGGACATAACTGTCCGGCCGGTTGCAATGGTAGTTGACCGTCACGCCTGTCGAGGTGTCCTCGCAGACGGTTGTCACGATGTGGTAGATTTCCTCGTCCGTTGTTGTCGTGCACTGCAGCAAACACAGGGCGCTGAGGAGGAAGAGAAAGCGTTTCAATTGTTTCATGGCGGTTTGGCGGAAGGGGACAGATGAAAAAAAGCTTAGAGCCGGAAGTCGCCCGAGGCGGTGCGGCGCAGGGCGGTGAGATAGGCGCCGGAGCCGAGGGCGAGGCCCAGGTCGCGGGCCAGGGAACGGATGTAGGTACCGCGGGAGCAACGGATGCGCAGGCGGGCAGCGGGACGTGAACCGTCGGTGACACTCGAGGTGTGGTAGTTGTGCACGTGGCGGACGACGGCATCGACTGTATAGCCGTCGCTTTCCATCGTGTTGTGCTGCGTAAAGGATTCCAGCACGATGTCGTAGATTTCGATGGGATTGGTGCGCAATTCCAGCGGTTCGCCGCTGCGGGCGTACTCGTAGGCCCGCAGGCCGTTGACGATCTTGGCGGAAAAGACAGGGGGCACCTGGTCCTGCGGACCGATAAAAGCGGGCAGGACGGCGCGGACCGCCGCCTCGTCGATGTGCTCGTAGGGGAAATACTGGTCGATCGGCTGCTCCAGGTCGTAAGAAGCCGTCGTGGCGCCGAATTCAACGGTCGCCACATATTCCTTTTCGGACGCCTGCAGTACCTCCGCAAGCTTCGTGGCCTTGCCGATGCACACAAGTAGCAAGCCCGTGGCGAGCGGGTCGAGTGTGCCGGCATGGCCGACTTTCAGCTTGCGGAGGCCAAAATGCTTCTGCAGGGTGAATTTGCATTTGCGCACGAGGTCGGCGGATGTCCAGCGGTAGGGTTTGTCGAAAGGAATGACAATCCCGTCGGGATAATCCGCCAGGTCGTGCGAGAGATGCGTCTCGAAGCAGGAGGCCATCTCTTCGACGGGGCAACCGTCAAGCACAAGATATCTTGTCGATGCGGCGTTGGTGTCTTCCACCTTCAAATTCGGTTTCAAGCCAGGTCTTGACGATGAGCCGGGCCATGGTCAGGGTAATGAAACGGGCTGGCATGACCAGCACGTTGGCGTTGTTGTGCTGTTTGACAAGGGCGCCTATGTCGCGGTTCCAGGCCAGGCCGGCACGGATACCCTTGTGATGGTTGAGGGTCATGGCCATGCCGTTGCCGGTGCCGCAGAGAGCTATGCCTTTGTCCACCTCGCCTTTCTCGATGCCCTCGGCAAGGGCATGGGCGAAGTCCGGATAATCGACGCTGGCCGTGCCATGCGTCCCATAGTCTACGACGGAATAGCCTTTCCGCCGCAAGTAAGCGATCAGCGCCTGTTTATAGTCATAACCGGCATGATCGGAAGCGAAGCCAATTTTCATAGGAAGTTTTTGTTTACAGTTCGGCGAATTGCTTTGCGCTCTGGGTTTTGCTCCCGGAACGTCGCGCTCCGCGCGACCCCTCCCACCGCTTCGCGGCGGGCCCCTCCCTCTTACAATGCCGAGGGTGGCATGGTTCCGGGATCAAATACCCACCCGCGCTGATCAAGCAATTCGCTCGGCCGAATGATAGTTATCGACAGGTTTGTTATTTCAAGGAACTGATACCCTTGTCAATCCGGCGAAGGACCTCTTCTTTGCCCAGGATGGCCATGATGTCGGCGACGCCGGGGCCGACCGACTTGCCGACCAGGAAGAGACGCAGCGTGTTCATGACCTTGCCCATCGGCCAGGCGTTTTCACGGATGAGGCCTTCAATCGATTCGCCGACTTGTTCCTTGGTAAAGGATTCGAGCGAAGCAATGAAGTCGCGGACCTGCGGCAGGATCGTCGGGATGTCATCTTTCCAGAACTTCGCCACGGCCGCCGGATCATAGGAGGCAGGTGCTTCGAAGAAGAAGGCCGTCGCTTCCCGGAATTCGGTGGGGAAGTGGACGCGTTCCCGCATCAGTTCCAGCACATGGCCGATGTATTCGTCGGAGAAAGATGCGATCCGGTCTCCTTCGGAGGCCCGGAAATCGGCCACCAATTGCGCGGTGGACCGCATCCGCAAATATTCCTGGTTGAACCATTTCGCCTTGTCCGGATTGAAACGGGCTCCCGATTTGATGACCCTTTCCAGCGAGAAGACCTTCACCAGTTCATCCAGCGAGAAGATCTCCTGCTCCGTGCCCGGATTCCATCCCAGGAAAGCCAGCATGTTGACAAACGCCTCAGGATAGTAGCCGTCCTCGCGGTAGCCGCGCGACACCTCGCCTTCGGCATTGACCCAGCGAAGCGGGAACACCGGGAAACCCAGCCGGTCTCCGTCTCGTTTCGAGAGTTTGCCTTTTCCGTCCGGTTTGAGCAGCAACGACAGATGCGCGAAGCGGGGCTGCGAATCCTGCCAGCCGAAAGCCTCATACAGCAGATAGTGCAAGGGCAGGGAAGGGAGCCATTCCTCGCCGCGGATGACCTCCGTGATCTCCATCAGATGGTCGTCCACGATGTTGGCCAGGTGGTAGGTCGGCAACTCGTCGGCACGCTTCCAGAGCACCTTGTCGTCGAGCGTATTGCTGTTGACTTCGATGTGGCCGCGGATCAGGTCGTCCATCGCCACGACCCGGTTTTCCGGAATCTTGAAGCGGATGGTCCAGCCCGTTTCGGAGGCCACGCGACGGGCCACTTCGTCGGCCGGGAGCGTCAGTGAGTTGCAAAGCGTACCGCGCGTTTCCCAGTTGTAGGTAAACGTCTTTTTCTCCGCTTCCGCGGCGGTCCGGAGCGCAGCCAGTTCCTCGGCCGTGTCGAAAGCATAGTAGGCGTACCCCTTTTCGATCAATTCTTCCGCATACTTGCGGTAGATGCCGCGGCGCTGCGACTGGCGATAGGGCGCATGGGGATGCTGCGCGGAAGCTACCTCTACGACATGCCCGTCGGCATCCACGCCCTCATCCGGAAAGATACCGCACCAGCGGAGGCTCTCGATGATGTATTCCTCGGCGCCCGGCACGAAACGCTGGGAGTCGGTGTCTTCAATCCGGAGGATGAAATCGCCGCCGGCCTGTTTGGCATACAGATAATTATAGAGCGCCGTACGGACACCGCCCATGTGGAGCGGTCCGGTCGGGCTGGGGGCAAAGCGGACTCTGCGTCTTTTCTCCATGGCTATGCTTCGTTTGCAGGGGTTTCCTTGATGTTGAGCATCCGTTCGCGGCGTACGTAGGCCGGCTCATCTTCCAGCTCCTTGATCAGCCGCACGTCGTCGACGATCAGGGCCGGGATGCCGGTGACCCGTTGCTTGTTGAGCAGCTTGCCGTTGTCGGGGGCTACCGGACGGCCTTTCCGGCGGCTCTTGAACAGATCCTGGCCGTATTTGACCTCGATGCGGTTGCCCCGGTTGATCTCGCTCTCGTCGATGACGGGCAACTGCCACATCTCGAAGCCCGTGGCGATGATCGTCACGCTGATCTTGCCGCCCATCTCCTCGTCGAATACGATACCGCGCTTGAAGTTGATGGTCGCGCCGGTGTATTGCGAGGTGAAGTCCATGATCTGGGAGAGTTCTTCGGTCTGGAAGCCGATCTCGTCGTCAGAACTGGCCGTGATGTTGATCAAGGCATTCTTGACGCTGTCGAGCTTGAGGTCGTTCAGGAGCGGCGAATTGAGGGCCTGCTCCACTGCCTTGACGGCACGGTCCTCGCCTTCGGCTTCGCCGATACCCATGATGGCCACGCCGCTGTTCTGCATCACCTTCTTCACGTCGGCGAAGTCCACGTTGATGTAGCCGCTGCTGGTGATGATCTCCGCGATGCTCTTGACGGCCGTAGCCAGCACCTCGTCGGCTTTCGAGAAAGCCTTCTTGATGCCCATCTTGCCGTAGAGCTGGTAGAGTTTCTGGTTGTCGATCACCAGGATGCTGTCCACATGCTTGCTCAGTTCCTTGATGCCTTCGACG